>Ga0157370_10001302_pt1 | contig 31129 bp, 31 predicted proteins | sample C35metaG_FD_113463 | JGI IMG/M metagenome (GOLD analysis project Ga0157370, IMG submission 113463) | Corn rhizosphere microbial communities from Kellogg Biological Station, Michigan, USA - C3-5 metaG | ecosystem: Host-associated > Plants > Roots > Rhizosphere > Soil | place: USA: Michigan...
AGGACGCGCCGCTCGATCCGGCGAAGATCCGCACGCGCTTCCCGCCCGAGCCGAACGGATACCTCCACATCGGCCACGCGAAATCGATCTGCCTCAACTTCGGCCTCGCGCAGGACTACGGCGGCGTCTGCCACATGCGCTTCGACGACACGAATCCCGAGAAGGAGCAGCAGGAATACGTCGACGCGATCCTCGACGCGGTGCATTGGCTCGGTTTCCACTGGGGCAGGAACGACCAGAACCTCTACCATGCCTCGAGCTACTTCGACTGGATGTACGGGTTCGCTGAGGCGCTGATCCGGCACGGCGACGCGTTCGTCGATTCGCAGACCGCGGAGGAGATGCGCGCGACGCGCGGCTCCCTCACCGAAGCGGGCATCGAGTCGCCGTACCGCGAGCGATCCGTCGACGAGAACCTGCGGCTCTTCCGCGAGATGCGCGACGGCAAGTACCCGGACGGCGCCCACGTGCTGCGCGCGAAGATCGACATGGCCTCGCCCAACATCAACATGCGCGACCCCGCGATCTACCGCATCCGCAACGCCGCGCACCACCGCACCGGCGACAAGTGGCACATCTACCCGATGTACACCTACGCGCACCCGATCGAGGACGCGCTGGAGAACATCACGCATTCGTTGTGCACGCTCGAGTTCGAGGATCAACGGCCTTTCTACAATTGGCTGCTCGATCGACTGGCTACCCTCGGCAAGTTGCAGCGCCCTCTCCCGCAGCAGATCGAGTTCTCGCGGTTGAACCTCACGTACACCGTGATGAGCAAGCGGTTCCTGAAGCAGCTCGTGGACGAGAAGCACGTCGACGGATGGGACGATCCACGCATGCCCACTTTGGTCGGCGTTCGCCGCCGCGGCTACACGCCCGAGGGGTTGCGGCTCTTCGCCGAGCGCGTCGGCGTGTCCAAGTCGGATTCCGTGATCGACTATTCGGTGATGGAGGACGCGCAGCGCGAGGTGCTGAACGAGATCGCGCCTCGCCGCATCGCCGTGCTCGATCCGTTGAAGCTCGTGATCGACAACTGGCCGAAGAACCACGTCGAGGAATGCTTCGCGCCCAACCATCCGCAGAAGCCGGACTGGGGCAAGCGCTCGATGCCCATGACCGGCGAGCTCTGGATCGAGCGCGAGGATTTCCTCGAGACGCCGACGAAGGGATACTTCCGCTTATATCCCGGCAACCAGGTGCGATTGAAGTACGGCTTCGTCGTTCGCTGCACCGGGTTTTCGAAGGATGCGTCGGGGCGCGTGGACGAGGTGCACTGCGATTACCTGCCCGAGACCAAGTCCGGCACGCCGGGCGCGGATGCAGTGAAGGTCAAGGGAAACATCCATTGGGTTTCCGCTGCCCACGCGTACGAGACCGAGATCAGGCTCTACGATCGCCTGTTCAACGTGCCGAATCCGGGGAAGCGGACGGGAAACTACCTCGATGATGTGAATCCGCACGCGAAGACGGTGGTGCGGGCGTTTCTGGAGCCAACCCTGAAGGAGTGTCAGATCGAGGAGCGCTTTCAATTCGAACGGCACGGCTACTTCGTCGCGGATCGACGTGATTCAGCCGCAGGAGTGCCGGTGTTCAATCGAACGGTCACGCTGCGCGATTCCTGGGGCGCGGGCAAGCAATAGCCGGCTCGGACGTCCGCCACCCAAGGTAAGGTATCGACTACAGAGGTACGGCACATGCTCTTATAGGGGAATGTGTGCGGGCGGCCGAGAATGGTGCTCAACGTACGAATATCGAGAACCCGATGGCCACGCGCAAGCAACTCCACCTTTCCACCAGCCAGGATGCCACCGAGATCCTGATCGACGACCACGATGCCGTGAAGGAGCTCTTTGCCGAGTTCAAGAAATTCCAGGAGGCGAAGACCGAAGGCGCCGACGAGATGAAGCAGGCACTCATGGATGCGGTCTGTTCCGCGCTCAAGGTGCACGCGCAGATCGAGGAAGAGATCTTCTATCCCGCGGCGCGCCGGGCGTTGCCCGATGAAGCCGACCTTTTCAATGAGGCCGAAGTCGAGCACACCGCCGCCAAGGAGTTGATCGCCAAGATCGAGGCCGGCTCGGCGCGTGACGACACCACCTGCGCGGAGTTCATCGTGCTCTCCGAGCAGGTCGAGCACCACGTGAAGGAAGAGCAGGAAGAGATGTTTCCCAAGCTGCGCAAGACCTCCATGGACATGGTTGCGATCGGACGCAAGCTCGAGAAGCGCCGTGCCGAGATCGAATCCGCCGCCATGGCGTCGGGCGCGGTGAGACCCACGATCTGGGATCGACTTTTGTCGGCGGAGCGTTAGGCGTGCGACGCGCGCGAATTTCGTTTCCGGATCCGTTCGGCGGCTGGGGCGTCCTGGCGTTGAAGTCAGCCGAGATGTTCGCCGCTTGCGCGGTAGTCATTCCCCACCGCACGTCGCGGCCGAACACGCCGTCGCAGCTGGCGGACATGGGAGGCGAAAAATACGAAGCCTCTCTCGAGGCGTGGCAGGCCATGGCGAGTCACTGGGTGCGGATGGGCGGCGCCGCGCGCCTGCCCTCCCCCGCGCAATGGGCCGCATTCTGGACGAGCGGCGTTGGCCCATTCCATCGCCGCGCGGTCGCCAATTCGCGCAAGGTGCAGCGAAGCGCCTGAGGTCGTGGCGAGAGGAAGATCCTCACGCTCGGTCAAACCCAGCCTCGACTTCGAGGGCGAAGCGCCTCCACCATCGCCTGAAAGTCCTCGGGCGCCTCCCGCTCGAACGAGACACGTTCCCCGGTTCTCGGGTGCGTGAATCCCAGCATCCGCGCATGCAGCATGGTCCGCGGCGCCTCGATCTTCGGGCCCGAGTAGTCGCGGATGTAGACGCGCTCGCCGACCAGTGGATGGCCGCGCTCGGCGAGATGGATGCGAATCTGGTGCTGGCGGCCGGTTTCCAGGCGGCATTCGACGAGCGTCGCGCCCTCGAGCCGCTCGATCGGCCTCACGTGGGTCACGGAATGCCTGGCATCGGTCGGAGGAGCGCCGTGGGCACGACGAAAGTGCCCGTGCGAGCCGCGCAGCCCGTCGCCGCGATCCAGGACGAGATGTGTCTCGATGTCCGTCTCGGGAACGGCGCCGTGGGCGATGGCGTGATAGACGCGATCGATGTCGTGCGCGCGGAATTGCGCGGCGAGGATGCGCTTGGCATCCGCCGTGCGCGTGAACACCATGAGGCCGCTCGTGTCCTTGTCGATGCGATGGACGACGCCCAGGCCCACGTCGCTTCCACGGTCGCCCATGCGCCGCAGCAACGTGCGCGTGTACTCGGCGAGCGTCTCCTTGTTGCCGCGCTCGTCGGCCACCGCCAGCATTCCGGCGGGCTTGTCCACGACGACGACGTCGCGGTCCACGTACACGATCGCGCTCTTCGCGAGCGGGCCCTTCTCGAGCTTCGGTCCCTGCTCATCGACGGTGACTACCGCATCGGTGGAGATGCGCCTGGCCGGATCGAGGCAACGCACACCATCGACCGTGACCCTTCCATCGCTGCAAAGCTTGCGCGCGCGCGACCAGGAGACGCCGGTCCGCTCGCGGACGACCGCGGCGAGGGTCGGGGTTATCGCCCGCCCTTCACGAAGTCGAGCGCCGCCTGGAAAAGCTCCAGGTCCTTCTCGTATTCGGCGGCATCGGCGCGATCGATCTGGATCCACTCCCGGGTAGCCGGCATTCCGGCGGGCTGGAAGGTGGTCACGTTCTCGCGCGAGAACTGCAGGTCGCGCGCCATCGCGACCGGAAGCCGAAGCCCCACGCCGTTGCCGCTGATGCAGGCGAACATGCGGTCGTTCACGAAGTAGCCGTCGAGCCCGCCGATCTTCTTCGACACGACGCCCGGCAGCTTCATCAGCACGGCGTCGACCTGGGACTTGCGGGTGGGTTTGGCATCGTCGCGTTTCATGCCCGGAATGATAGCGCGAGCGCGCAGTCCCGCGATCGACCCCGCCGCGATCGCACCGAGGCATAGCGGACACATGCTCACCCCTTGTTGAGGTAATTGTCCTCGAGGAACTTCGACCGGAACTTCTGCGGCGGAACGAGAAGGTCCGGGCGTCCCTCGGGGGTGAAGTCCATGAGGTTCCAGTACGGCCACACCGTATCGACGTGGTTCGACGAGAGCTCCGTCGCCCAGAAGTGGTGGATCTTCCCGCCGCGTTTCGCGAAGACGTGCATCACCGGCCATTGCATGTCGTCGGATTCTCCCTGGCACTTGTAGTCGGCCTGGAAGGCAGACTCGAACCCGGAGAGGAGCGCGATCTGCGACCATCCGCGCTTCTTCGCCCACGCGTTGATCTTCTCGGGCGGCGCCTTGGCGATTCCGGCGAACGCCGCATTGCGAGTCACCTGGTAGGCGCTGCGATCGAAGCCGTCCATGAGCGACGTGCACGAGGGGCACGGATTGTCCCAGCTCGGGCCGTACATGAACGAGTAGAGCATGAGCGTGTCCTTGTCGCCGAAGAGCTCGGAGAGCTTCACGCGCTTGCCCACCTTGCCGTCGTTCGCCCATTGGAAGACGTAGTCCTCCTTGAGCTCGCCGCCGGGCGGAAGCTTGCGGCGCTTCGCCGCCACCGCCTTCACCTTGTCGACCAGCTCCTGCTCTTCCTCCAGCAGCGCGTCGCGCGCCTTGCGATATTCCCGGCTCTCGTTCGGATAGACGGGCTTGCTCATAGCAGCGCCTCGTATTGCTTCCGCAGCCGCGCCATCGTGCTCCAGAACGGCCGCGGCTCGACGCCGTTGAGGCGATCCTCGAGCACGCCCACGTGCGCGTCCCAGCCGCCCGCGACGCCGATCATCTTGCTGCGATCCGCGAGCCGGCGATGCGTGAGGACGAGGAGCACGCCCTTGCCGCGCGTCTCCAGCTCGAAGGTCACTTCCGACTGCGGGCCGCCCGGGGAGAACGTGTACGCGAGGAGCCGCGGCGGCTCGATGCGCGTGATCGTCTCGGTGTATTCGGAGCACTTCGCCTTCGCCTCGGGCGGCGACTCCTCGGCGGTGATGCGCGAGTGGTCGAAGCGCAGGTCGGCCTTTCCGCCCACGCGCAGGTCGAACACGCCGCCCGCGAACCACGTCGCGCGCTTTTCGGGTTCAACCAGGTAGGCCCAGACGCGCTCGATCGGGCCGGGGAGCATGCGCTCGAGGCGCACGGTGGCCTGCTCGGGAGAGGTGCCGGGCTTGTTCGGATCGAGGATCTGGCTCATTTGCGGCTCCTTTTGCGTTTGCGTGGGGTTTGCTTCGATCTTTCCTTCGCGGCCTGCACGGCGTCCTCCGCGCGCAGGGCCGCCTCGAGGGCGTCGAGCCGCCCGGTCCAGAAGGCGCGATGGCGCTCGATCCATTCCGCCGCGCTCTCCAGCGGCGCGGGATTGAACGCGAGGAAATGGTCGCGCCCCTCGATGCGCCGCTTCACCAGCTCGGCGCGCTCGAGGATGCGGATGTGCTTGGAGACGGAGTTGAGGGAGATGTCGAAGGGCTCGGCGAGCTCGGTCACGCGCGCTTCTCCGCGGGAGAGGCGCTGCAGGATGGCGCGGCGCGTGGGATCCGCGAGGGCGATGAGGGTGTCGTCGAGGTCCATGGCGCGACATTAACCCTTTTGGGTGAATATTGCAAGTGGCCGTTCCGGCCCGCACGATTCCGGATTCTTCGGGCGCCGAGATGGGGCACAGCATGGGAATGCCGAACTTCCGCGAAGCCATCGCCTTTGCCCAGGCGCACGAGGTGCCGTGGCCGCGCGATCCCGCGGCCGATCCGGCGCGCTGGGGCGTGCACCACGGCGATCCGCCGCCCTTCAACCGCCTGCGCGGGCCGGTGCACGAGCGCGGCGGCGTCTCCGGCGTGATCCGCGTGCGCGGCGAGGAGGTCGCGGCCTGGGGCGAGCCCGACCGCGCGGACCTCACCTTCAGCGTCGCGAAGACCTATCTCGCGTTGCTCGCCGGCATCGCGCACGCGCGCGGATTGCTGGAACCGGGCGAACGGCTCGCCGAGCGCCTGCCGGGAATCGGCTTCGACTCGCCGCACAACCGCGCGATCACCTGGGAACACCTGCTCACGCAGACGAGCGAATGGGAAGGCGTCTGCTTCGGGATGCCCGACCAGGTCGAGCACTACCGGCGCGTGGCGCACGATCCCAAGCCCGTAATCGGGAAGAAGGGCGAGAAGCGGCCGCTCCACGAGCCGGGCACCTATTGGGAATACAACGACGTGCGCATCAACCAGCTCTCGCTCGCGCTGCTGCATCTCTTCCGGCGTCCGCTGCCTGAAGTCTTCCGCGAATCGGTGCTCGCGCCGATCGGCGGATCCGGCACCTTTCGATGGGAAGGTTACGACGACGCGTGGGTGCAGATCGACGGGCGGCGCATGCAGTCGGTGCCGGGCGGCACGCATTGGGGCGCGGGCGTATCGATCAGCGCTCGCGACCAGGCGCTCATCGCGCAGATGCTGCTCGAAGGCGGTTCACGCGGCGGGCACCCGATCGTCCCGCGCGACTGGGTGCGTGAGATGCAGCAACCTTGCGCGATCGCGCCGTTCTACGGCCGCCTCACCTGGCTCAATCGCGACGGCCGCTTGTTCCCCGATGCGTCGCGCTCGAGCTGGTTCATGATCGGCGCGGGCGGAAACTACGTGTGGATCGATCCCGGGAAAGAAATGGTCGCGGTGGTGCGCTGGCTCGATCCCGCGCACTCGAGCGCGTTCGTGTCTCGGGTCGCAAGCGCGCTCGCGTAACCGATCTTGCTCGAACCCACCTATCGATCCGCGAAGAGCTCGTTCAGCTCCTTCCCGCTCGCCGCGCCCGCGAATCCGTCGAAGCGCCCGTCGCTCGCGATCGTCCGCGCCGCGCGCATGAAGCCCGCCCAGGCGCAGCGCGCGAGCGCGCCTCCGACGCTCACGCGCCGCACCCCCATCGCCTCCACCTCCTTCAGCGTGAACTCGCTCGTCGATCCGATCAGCAGGTTCACGGGTTTCGGTGCCACGGCGGCCACGACCGCGGCGATCTGCTCGCGCGTGCGGATGCCGGGCGCGTACAGGCAATCGGCGCCGGCTTCGGAATAAGCCTTCAGGCGCCGGATCGTGTCGTCCAGGTCCGGATGGCCGACGAGGAAATTCTCGGCGCGGCCGACGAGGAGCGTTCCTGTGCGGCTCTCGTCGATCGCCGTGCGCGCGGCGCGCATGCGCTTCACCCCGTCGTCGATGTCGCGCAGCGGCTTGCGATCGTCGTAGGTCGAGTCCTCGATCGAAAGCGCCGCCACGCCCGTGTCGATCGCCATGCGCACGCTCTGCGCGACGCCCGCGGCATCCTTGGCGTAACCGGCCTCGAAATCGGCGTTCACCGGCAGCGGGGTCGCCTCGACGATGGTTCGAAGATGGGACAACACGACCTCACGCGGCACCGATCCATCGGCGCGGCCCTGCGACCACGCGTAGCCGGAGCTCGTCGTCGCGAGCGCCTTGAAGCCGAGCGATTCGAGATACCGGGCGCTGCCGGCATCCCAGGGATTGGGAAGCACGAAGCAGCCGCTGCGATGCAACGCCGCGAAGGCGTCGCGCCTGGATTGGATCGATGGGGTCATTTCCTGGAACCGCGAGTGGAGGACTGAGGCCATCGTTTCCCACGAATCCTCGACTTTGTCAAAGAATCGCGGAGATGGAGCCGTCGTTTCACATATCCTTGCGGCCCTTCGCCTGGGAGCTCCCGATGCCATGCATGCGCCGGTTGGCGCATCACGGTGAGAAACGGCGCCCGATGCGATCCAACGCGCACAACACGACGGAGGTTCCATGAAATCCAGCACTTCCCTTCGCGTCACGGCGCTCCTCGCCGCGACCGCCGCATCGATGGCGCTTGCCCAGGCGGACTCGCCATCGCAGCAAACCAACCAGCCGTCCCCGCAGCTCGCGCAGCCGCCGGCACAGGGACAGAACCGCGCGCCGGCGCCGGCGGCCAACGCCGCCATGACGACTGCCGGTTCCGCCGATTCGCGGCCCGACGTCACCTCGCAAGCCGTGAGCGCCTCGGGACGCAAGCAGGCGCAGTCGCCCGCGATGCCGTTCGTGCAGGAGCCGATCGCGACCTCGACCAGGGCGCAAGGGGCGGATGCGCAGCTCGGCGAGGCGATCGTGAAGGCGCTCGACGCCGATCCGTCGCTCAAGGATTCGAAGATCACCGTGCAGCCCGACAACGGCAAGGTGACGCTCACCGGCGCGACGCTCACCCGCGCGCAGAAGCAGAGGGCGGGCGAGATCGCGATGGCGCAGGCGGGCGAGGGCAAGGTGGTCAACATCATCCTCGACGACGAGAGCTGATCGGCCGCTACGCGGCCGAGCGCAGCGCCTTCTCGCGCTCGAGGAATTCCGCGACCGCCTCGATCTGCCGCCCTTCCATCAACGACGGCGCGTGCCCCGCACCGGCAACCTCGAGAACCTCCGTGTGCGGCTTCGCATGCACCATCGTTCGCAGCAGCTCGCGCGGCAGGATCGACGAGCGTTGGCCGCGCACGACGAGCACCGGGCAGCGAACGCGATGCCACGCGTCCCAGAACGAGAGCCCGGGCGCGAACGGGACCGGCTGCACCAGGCTCGCGATCTGCGGGTCGTAGTGCATCGCGTACCCGTCCGGAAAACGCCGGGCCGCGTGCTTCACGAGGTGCCGGAACTGCGCCTCGGAGATCGGGCCCCAGTCGCGATGCGTGCGCCGCACGTGATCCTCGAGTCCCGCGAGCGAATCGAAGCGCTGCGCCGACTGCAGGTTACGGCCGATCGCGGCGAGCGAACGCGCGGGAACGAACGCGCCCACATCGTTGAGCACGAGGCGGCGCACGATGCTGCGCGGCTCGGCCGCGAGCAGCATGCCGAGCAGTCCGCCCATGGAGGTGCCGACCCAGTCCACGCTCGCCTCCCCCAGCTGGGAGACGAGCGCGCGAAGGTCGGCGAGGAACTGCGGAAAGTGATAGGCGAGCGGCGTGGGAAGCCAGGCGCTGCGCCCGCGGCCCGCGATGTCCGGACATACGACGCGCGCGTCCCGCGCGAGCCGCTGCGCGAGGAAATCGAAGTCGCGTCCGTTGCCGCTGTATCCATGCACGCAGATCACCACGCGTCCGCTGCGCCGGCGCCCCCATTGCACGGCATGCAGCTTGTGGAATCCCATGGCGCTCGCGCCACGCCATTCGAAGTGGCGCGGACGCGCGATCGCGCGCGGCGCGGGTGGCGCGGCGCGGGTCTTTCGGGCGAGGTCTTGCGGTTCGAGTCAACGCGGGACGAGGCGCCTCTTCTCGTCACGCGGCCGGATTGCAGCGGCGATTCGCTTCCACAATGCGTGGGCCGCGCCGGCGATCGCCTCGCTCAGGTACACGGTGCGCTGCATGCGCGCCTCGCGCACGAGGCGTTCGAATTCGTCTCGATCGTTGCTGGGATGATCTTTCATGCAGGAACCTCCATCGACGGGTCTGTCCGACGCAATCTAGCCGCCGATGTTGCACTGCAACAAACGAATTCTTTTGCGTCGTCGAGCCGAAACAATTGACCCCTCGTCGCGGGAACCGGATCGCGGGGCGGGGGTCGTGCGCCGATCGTCTCCATCGGGCGACGCAATGTCATCGATTGGCGGGATGAGACCCGCCCTACTCTTCGAGCTTGCCGGGCGCGACCGCGGCCGCGCTGGTGCCGCGGATCACGCGATCGAAGATGATCGAGCTGGGCTTCCTCGTGGGCACGTGGTAGTTCGCGAGCTTGAGGTAGCAGGCGAGATGCGGATAGAGCGTGGGCCCGTTGTGCACCAGCACCCTGCGGCCGTTCACCCATACGGCCATGTGTCCGTCTTCCTTCGAGGACCACTCGACGTGGATCACGAAGTCGTACCAGCGGTTGCGATGGATCTCGCCGACGTCTTCCTGGAATTCGCCCGGCGTATCCACGTCGCCGTAGAAACCGTGCAGGATCAGCCGGTCGCCCTTCGCGACGAGATTGAGATTCGGCTGCCCGTGGCTCGAATTCGCGTGGAAATCCATCACGTCGCCGAGCACCGACTCGCTGTAGCCGTCGGGGAAGAGCACCGAGAACGCCCACCACTCGTCGTCGCCCTCGTTGCAGTAGTCGCGCGAGGCCGCGAGCTGCAGGTCGTCGCGCTCCCACGATCCACTGCCGTGCACCTGGTCGTCTCCGGGAAGCGTCGTGAGCTCGATCGCCTGCCGGCCGTTGCGCGCGACCGCGACGAACTTGCTGCGCCGCTTCGGCTCGACCTTCGACTGCTCGACCATGCCGCAGTACGTGCCTTCGAAGTCGCACGCCCAGGTGATGATGCCGGCCGGATCGCCCAGGCTCTCCTTCTCCACCGCGCAGCCGGGCAGCGAGGCGGCGGGAAGAATCGCGAGCAGCAGCGCGGCGGTTCGCATGGTTCGGAACGCGGGGGCCATCGTAAGACTGTAGGGACCGCGCGGAGCCTTGCGGGTTCGGCGATCCGCGCAAGCTCTCGTCGCCGCGCGCCGCAATCGCCTGTGGGCGGGCGACTACGCGCTGTTGACTTCCGCGAACGAGGCGGCGTAACGTAAGCGCGGGGGTAGACAGGACCCCCGGGATTCTTCCCTCCAAGACGGTGCCCCGTCCAATCCTGTGGGCGTTGCGCATGAGCGCGGGCACTGTCGATCCATACCGGCATCGTCCCCGCTCCCGCCCCACGGCGCGCGACGCGTTCGCAACGTTTGCGTTCGGAGGACGAAGATGCGGTACACGTTGAAGCAGATCCATTGCCGGCCGTGGAAGTTGAGCGGCCTTTCCCTCAAGCTCATCGAGAGCCACTACGAGAACAACTACGGCGGCGCGCTGCGCCGGCTGAACGCGATCAGCGACGAGCTCGCGTCGCTCGATGTGGCGAAGACGCCGGGCTACGTGCTGAATGGCCTCAAGCGCGAGGAGCTGGTCGCGCTCAACTCGACGCTCCTCCACGAGCTCTACTTCGCGAGCCTCGGCGGCGAGGGCCAGCCGACGAAGCCCATGCAGGAGGTACTCGCGCGGGACTTCGGCTCGCTCGATCGCTGGCGCGCCGAGTTCAGCGCGATGGGGTATGCGCTCGGGGGAGGCTCGGGCTGGGTGGTGCTCACCTGGATGCCGCGCGACGGCCGGTTGCTCAACCAATATGCGGCCGAGCACACGCAAGCGGTCGCCGGCGGCATCCCGATCCTCGCCCTCGACATGTTCGAGCACGCTTATCACATCGATTTCGGCGCCGATGCGAAGGCTTACGTCGACACGTTCCTGCGCAACGTCGACTGGCAGGGCGTGCAGGACCGCTACGAGGATGCCGCGAAGGTGCCGCCGCCCCGCGCGGTCGTCCAGCCCGAATACGGCGAGCTTCCGAGCGTCGGCGCCGAGGAGGTGAAGACGATGCTCGAATCGGGCGCGCCCGTGCAGGTGATCGACGTGCGGCCGCGCCACTTCGTATCGCGCCAGCACGAGATCGCGGACGGAGTGCGGTGGCGCGATCCGGAGCGGGTGCAGGAATGGATCGGCGAGCTCTCGAGGTCCGAGCCGGTCGTCGTGTACTGCGCGTACGGCTTCCACGTCGGATGCAACACGGCGGTGAAGCTGCGCGAGGCCGGATTCGACGCGAAGTACATGGACAGCGGGCACATGGGATGGAAAGCGATCGGCGCGCCGGTGAAGCTCGATCCATGAGCTACTCGCTGCGCCAGCTCGCGCTCTACATGCTGCGCCTGGGCTCGCTCGGGTTCGGCGGGCCGGTGGCGCTCGCGGGCGCGATGCATCGCGACCTGGTGGAGGAGCGCGGCTGGATCTCGGAAGCGGACTACAAGGAGGGTCTCGCGCTCGCCCAGTTGATGCCCGGCCCGCTCGCCGCGCAGCTCGCGATGTATCTCGGCTACGTGCGCTACCGCGTCGTCGGCGCGACCGTGGCCGGTATCGCGTTCGTGATGCCGTCGTTCCTGATGGTGGTGGCGCTCGGCTGGGCGTATGTGCGCTACGGCGGGCTCGCGTGGATGCAGGCGGTGTTCTACGGCGTGGGAGCGGCGGTGATCGGGATCATCGCGACGAGCGCGTACAAGCTCACGATGAAAAGCATCGGGCGCGACCGGCTTCTGTGGGCGATCTGGCTCACGGCCGCTTGCGTCACGGTCGCCACCGAGACCGAGATGGCATGGCTCTTCCTCGCTGCCGGCATGGTCGCGTGGCTCGTGCGCGCGCGGCCGGCCTGGATGCGAAGCGGCGCGGGCGCGTTCCTCGCGGCGCCGCTTTCGCTCGCATCGGGTTTCGGCCTCGCCGCCGATGGAGCGCTCCTCGCCAAGCTCGCCGTGTTCTTCGCCAAGGCGGGCGCGTTCGTGTTCGGCTCGGGGCTCGCGATCGTGCCATTCCTCTACGGCGGCGTCGTAACCGAGCACCACTGGCTGGACGACCGGCAGTTCGTGGATGCGGTGGCGGTCGCGATGATCACGCCGGGACCGGTGGTGATCACCGTGGGATTCATCGGCTATCTCGTGGCGGGACTCCCCGGCGCGTGCGTCGCCTCGCTCGCGACTTTCCTGCCGTGCTGGCTCTTCACCATCGTGCCCGCGCCGTATTTCAAGAAATACGGAAAGCTTCCCGCGCTGGTCGCGTTCGTGGACGGCGTCACCGCGGCCGCGATCGGCGCGATCACCGGCGCGGTGGTGGTGCTCGCGAAGCGCTCGATCGTGGACGCGCCCACCGCGATCCTCGCGCTCGCGACGCTCTTCGCGCTATGGAAATTGCGCAAGCTCCCGGAGCCTGCGATCGTCGCCACGGCGGCGATCCTCGGGCTCGTCGCATATCCCCTGCTGCACGCCTGAAGGCGCGCGCTCGAAAGGAGAATCGCATGGCAACGACCGCATCGAACGGACTCGCCGCTTCCATCACCATCGACCAGCTGCAGCGCGAGATCGCCGGCCGCAACCCGCCCATCGTCCTCGACGTGCGGCGCGAGAAGGCGTGGCGCGAGGCGACCTCGACGATCTCGGGCGCGTTGCGCCGCGACCCCGCTCATCTCGCCACGTGGGCCGCGACGCTGCCCGCCTCGCAGCCGATCGTCGCCTGCTGCGTGCACGGCGGCGAGGTGAGCCGCGAGGCGGCGCGCGCGCTGGCGCAGCGCGGCATCGCCGCGCGCTATCTCGAAGGCGGCATCGAGGCGTGGACCGCCGCGAACGGCCCGAGCGACGCGAAGCCCGCGAACGCGCCCACGCGCTGGGTCACGCGCGAACGCCCGAAGATCGATCGCATCGCCTGTCCCTGGCTCGTGGCGCGCTTCGTGGATCCCGGCGCGCAATTCCTCTACGTTCCGGCCGCGCAAGTGCTCGATGCCGCGCGCGAGCACGATGCGGTTCCCTACGACATTCCCAGCGTGCACTTCACGCACGAGGGCGAGCGTTGCAGCTTCGACGCCTTCGTGCGGCACTACCGCCTGGGCGATTCCGCGCTCGCGCAGCTCGCGCTCATCGTGCGCGGCGCCGATACCGCGCGCCTGGATCTCGCCGCCCAGGCAGCGGGGCTCGCCGCGATCTCGCTCGGCCTGTCGCGCAATTTCGCCGACGACCGCGAGATGCTCGCGCACGGCATGGTGATGTACGACGCGCTCTACACGTGGTGCAGGGAAGGCAAGGACGAGGTGCACACGTGGAACCCACGCGCTTATGCGGCGCAGGCGGGGGCGCCGGCGTGAGGCGCATGGCCGCGGCGGCGGCCCTGGCCGCCTGCGCGCTCGCCGCCGTCGCCGATCCGCCCCCCATCGAGCTCGTCGACACGATCGCGCTGCCGGGCGTGAAGGGCCGCATCGACCATTTCGCCACCGACGGGCGGCGCCTCTTTGTCGCCGCGCTCGGCAACGACACCGTCGAGGTCCTGGACCGGCGCGACGGCACGCGGCGCTCGCTCTCCGGCTTCCGCGAGCCGCAGGGACTCGCGTACGTCGCGGGCACGAACCGGATCTTCGTCGCCAACGGCGAGGACGATCGCGTGGATGTCCTCGACGCGCGCACGCTCGAGCCCATCCGCCATGTCGAACGCATGCCGGACGCGGACAACGTGCGCCATCTCGCCGCCGATCGCGCGGTGGTGGTCGGCTACGGCAACGGCGAGCTGCGCTGGCTCGACGCCGCGAGCGGCGAGCCGCGCGGCGGTGTTCCGCTGCCGGGGCATCCCGAGTCGTTCGAGGTCGAGGCGAGCGGCCATCGCATCTTCGTGAACGTGCCCTCGGCGCGCGCGGTCGTCGTCGTGGATCGCATGAAGCGCGTGGAGGTGGCGCGCTGGCCCCTCGAGGGCGCCTCGGGAAACTATCCCATGGCGCTCGACGAGCGGCACGGCCGCCTCTTCGTCGGCACGCGCTCGCCGGCGCGGCTCCTCGTCTACGACACCGGCTCCGGCGCGATCGTGGCGAGCGTTCCGATCGGCGGCGACGTCGACGATCTCTTCCACGACGCGGAGCGCGAGCGCGTCTATGCGATCTGCGGCGGGGGAAGGATCGACGTGATCGGCACGGGGGTACGCGACGCATACCGCATCGTGGCCTCGATCGCGACGGCGCGCGGCGCGCGCACCGGCCTATTCGCGCCGGCCGAGCGGCGCCTGTACGTCGCGGCGCCGGCTACGGGCGAATCTCCCGCCCGCATCCTCGTATACGCGACACGCTAGCGGCCGCCGTGCGCGACAGCATCTGCCCCGCGCCCTCGGCCGACATCGGAGGCCCGGGCAGGAATCCCTGCATCTCGTCGCATCCGTGCGCGCGCAGGAATTGCAGCTGCGCCTGCGTCTCCACGCCCTCGGCCACGACCTTCAATCCCAGGCTGTGGCCGAGGTTGATGATGGCGGTCGCGATCTTCGCGTCCTCGGCGCCGCGCGCGGCGTCCGAGACGAAGGTGCGGTCGATCTTGAGCGCGGCGATCGGAAAGCGCTTGAGGTACGCGAGGCTCGAATAGCCGGTGCCGAAATCGTCCACCGCGAGGCGCACCCCGAAGCGCCGCAGGTGCGCGAGCGTCTCGATCGCCTCCTCCGGGTCGCTCATGAGCAGCGACTCCGTGATCTCCAGCTCGAGGAGCGCCGGGTCGATGCGCGCGTCCTTCACGATGCGCTCGACCGCGCCCTCGAGCTTGCGCATGCGGAACTGGCGCGCGGAGATGTTCACCGCGACGGCGACCGGCTCGCGGCCCTCGGTGGTCCAGCGCGACACCTGGTGGCACGCCTCGCGCAGCACCCATTCCCCGACCGGCACGATGAGGTCGGTCTCCTCCAGGATCGGCACGAACTCGGCGGGCGCGAGCAGGCCGAGCTCCGGATGGCGCCAGCGCAGCAGCGCCTCGAAGCCCACCAGCGCGCCGGAGCGCACGTCGAACTTCGGCTGGTAGTGGAGCAGGAACTCGTCGCGCTCGAGCGCGCCGCGCAGCGCCGTCTCCAGGTGCAGTCGCCGCACGGCGCGCGCATGCATCTCGGGCAGGAAGAACTGGAACACGTTGCCGCCGTGCTCCTTGGCGCGATACATCGCGATGTCGGCGTTCTGCACCAGGCCCGCGGGCGTCGTCGCGTCGCCGGGATGCACCGCGATGCCGATGCTCGCCGTGCAATAGACGCGCTTCTCGCCGACCTCGAAGGCGCGGCGCAGCTCTCCCAGCAGCGCACGCGCGATCCCCACCGCCTGCTCCGAGCGCTCGAGGTCCGAGAGCACCACCACGAACTCGTCGCTCGCGATGCGCGCGACCACCTCCTCGTCGCGCACGCATTCGCGCAAGCGGCGCGCCGCTTCCACCAGCACCTCGTCGCCGAGCGCATGCCCCAGCGTCTCGTTCACCGCCTTGAAGCGGTCGAGGTCGATGAAGAGCACGGCCACGACGCGCCGGAAGCGCTCGGCGTGCGCGATCGCCTGCGCGAGGCGGTCGTGCAGCAGCATGCGCGTCGCGAGCCCGGTGAGCGGATCGCGCAGGGCGTAGAAGCGCGCCCGCGATTCCAGGCGGCCGCGCAGCAGCCGATTGCGAAGCGCGAGCGAGATGGAAAGCGCGGCGAACGCGGCCAGCGCGAGCATCAGGATGAAGTCGAAGCGGATCATGGCGGCGAGGTGTCGGGACAGCCCGCCACGATAGGGGAGCGCCGCGCCGCGCGGTATCGGCTTCAAGGATGGATCGCGCCCGGCGGACCGGCGCTTCGGACTAATCCGTGCGGATGATCCGGCTCCGCTACGCCTTGATGCCCATCCTGCCCGCGGCGATCACCGCCTGCACGCGATTCGCGACGCCGAGCGCCTTGAAGATCGCGGCGAGGTGCGTCTTCACCGTGCCTTCGGAAAGCCGCAGCTCGCGGCAGATCTCCTTGTTCGACCTTCCGGCGGCGAGCAACGCGAGCACCTCGACCTGGCGCGGCGTGAGGCCGAGGCGCGCGACATCCGCCGTGCGCGCTCCTGCGGCACGCGGGGCCGGCGCGCGATCGGCTCGCAGGATCTCCGGCGGCACGTAGATTCCGCCGGCGAGCACGAGCCGCAGCGCATGGAGCACCACCGGCGGGCTCGAGGATTTCGGAATGTAGCCGAGCGCCCCGTGCTCGAGCGCCGCGCGCACGTTCGCGGCATCGTCCTCGCCGGACATCAGCACCACGGGCACGTCGGGGTGGCTTCGCTGCAGCTCGTCGAGCGCATCCAGTCCGCTCGCGTCCGGAAGACGAAGGTCCAGCAGCACCAGCTCGACGTCGGCATGGCGTTCGAGGTACGCGCGTGCCTCGCCGAAGGTCGCCGCATCGAGGACTTCGACCGCCTCGCCCGCCGCGGCGAGCTTCGCGAGCACCGGACGCATGCCCTCGCGGATCAGGTGATGATCGTCGACGACGAGGACCTTCATGGGGTCTCGCCCACGCTCTCGCGCCGCGCCGCGCGCTCGCGCATCGCCGCGCCCAAGAGCGAGCGCAGCCGCGCGGGGCGCACCGGCTTGTGCAGGGCGGGCACGCCCGCCGCCTGCGCCGCGCGCAGCGCTTCCGGCGTCACGTCGCCGGTCGCCACGATCGCGGCGATGCGCGGATGCCGCTCGCGGATCCGCGCGATGACGCCGATGCCGTTGCGCTCGCCCGGCAGCCGGTAGTCGGCGATCACCACGTCGGGCGTGCCGAGCCGCAGGATCGCGTCGTCCACTTCCGCGTCCGACCGGGCGCTCTCCACGCGGCAGTTCCATCCCTCGAGGAGCAGCGCCATCGCGCCGCGGATCTCGCGATCGTCCTCCACCACCAGCACCGCGCAGCCGTCGAGGGGATCGGCGAGCCGCATCTCCATCGGCGAGGCGAGCGAGGGATCGCCGCGCGGCACCACGATCGAGAACACCGAGCCCCTCCCCGGCCGCGAGCGCACGTGCACGCGAAGCCCGAGGACGCGCGCCGTCCTCTCGACGATGGCGAGGCCGAGCCCCAAGCCCTGGTCGCGATCGCGCTGCGGGTTGGCGAGCTGGTGGAACTCGAGGAAGATCTCGCCCAGCTGGTCCTCGGCAATCCCGATCCCGGTGTCCCACACCTCGATCGATACCGCGGATGCGCGCGCCCTGCATCCGACCAGCACGCCGCCGCGACTCGTGTAGCGGATCGCGTTGTTGAGCAGGTTGGCGAGGATCCGGTACAGCAGCACTTCGTCGGTGTGGACCACGGCGGGGCTCGATCGCATGCGGAACGTGAGGTATTTCTGCGTGGCGGCGTACGAGTACGGGCCGCGCAGGCGATCGAGCACGCGTGCGATGGGGAACGGCGCACGATGCGGCTCCACGGCGCCCGCATCCAGCCGCGAGATGTCGAGGATGGCGTTGAGGAGCGCGGTCATCGCGCCCGCGGAGGAGCGGATGCTCTCGACGATGCGGCGCATCGCCGGGTCGGCGGTGCGCTCCTGCAGCGCTTCGACCAGCAGGCCGATCGCCTGCATGGGCTGGCGCAGGTCGTGGCTCGCCGCCGCGAGGAAGCGCGTCTTCGCGGCGTTGGCGCGGTCGACCTCCTCCTTCTGCCGTGCGAGCTCCTGCGTCTGCCGCGTGAGGTCGCGCAGCAGCTCCACGTTCTCGAAGCGCATGCGGATGGAATCGGCGACGTAGCGGTTGCCGCTCCATCCCACGCGCACGCACATCGCGACCAGCGCCGTCTCCGCGAACAGCCGCACCATGTAGTGCGGCGAAGGAAACGCGATCGACGCGGCGAAGATCGGCACCATGCCGCAGGCGAAGAACGTGGCGAAGGCCGCCGGGTGCGAGCCCACCGATTGCGTCTGCAGCACGGCGAAGAGCGCGATGAGGAAGATGGTCCACATCGCGTAGAGCGGCGTCTGCGGCGCGTGCGAGAGCGCGACCACGCCGAGCACGCCCCATGCGAGGCCGGTGATTCCCACGCCGATCACCGTGAGCCGCAGCCAGGGCTCGAGCTCGCCGTCCCGGGGCTGCGCACGAAACCACGCGCGCGCGATCGCGAGGCGCAGCGCGAGCGCCGCGACGAACGCGAGGAACCAGCCGGCGAGGAGCGCGTGCGCGATCCCGTCCCACATCAGCACGACCGTGAGGACGGCGAAAAGCACGCCGTGGCCCGCCGCCCGGGGCAGGGAGCGGAACCCGATCGTCAGGATCTCGCGCAGGACGCGTTCCCGGCTCGGCGCCATCGATTCCTCCCGCGGTCCGCCTCGATCGCGTTCCGCAATCGAAGCTTGCCTCAATTCGCGCCGCGGCGTCGAATCAGGAGGAGACGCACGCCTCGCTTCGCACGCGCAGCACCGCTTCCTGGTGGAAGCGCGACTTGTACTCGGCGGCGATCGCGCGCACGTTCGCCTCCGCCTGCGGGCTCGCGGGATGCACGATGACCAGCACGTGCGAGGCTTCGCGGACCATCGATCCATCCGCGGGCTTCCACTGGCCGGAAGCCGCCCATTGCGTGAACCCCCCGGGGAAGCGCGGCGTCACCACCTCGCGCAGGAATCGATTCCACTCCTCGCCGCTCACCGTTCCGTCGGGCTTCGCGGTGCCGAGGTAGAGCGTGTCGTTCACCGACGCGCGCTGCGCCTCGGGGCACTCGCGCGTCTCGACTTGCGCGCAGGCGCAAGCGAGCAGCGCCGCCGCGGCAAGCGTGGGAAGGGCACGAAGCGTCGCGTGCGGCCGCGGGAGCGCCATGCCCCATTCTAGAGCGCCCGCGGCGGTGCGCGCCTCAGTGCGCCGCCACGGCGAACGTGCCGGGCGGGAGCGTCTCCACCGCGCGGAAGGTCTCGGGCAGCGCTCCGGTGAGGCTCCCGAGGAACGCGACGATCGAATCCGCATCCTCCTTCGACAGGTCCTGGCCGAGCTGGACCTTGGCCATGATGCGCACCGCGTCTTCGAGGCGCTCCACCGATCCGTCGTGGAAGTACGGCGGGGTCATCGCCACGTTGCGCAGGCCGGGAACCTTGAACACGTACAGGTCCGCGGGATTGCCCGTGGCGTCGAAGCGGCCCTTGTCGATCGCGGCGCTGCGCGTCTCCTTCCAGTAGTCCTCGACGACGCCGAATTTCTGGTACATCGCGCCGCCGACGCCCACGCCGCCGTGGCATGCGGCGCATCCGGTGTCGATGAACTTCGCGAGGCCCGCTTTCTGCGCTTGCGTGAGCGCGTTCGCGTCGCCGGAAAGGTACGCATCGAACGGTGAGGGCGTGACCAGCGTGCGCTCGTAGGCGCCGATCGCCTTGCCCCAGTTCTGCGCGGTCACGGCATCCGCGTCCGCGGGAAACGCGGCGCGGAAGAGCCCGGCGTATCCGGGGATCGCCTTCACCTTCGCCATGGCCGCCTGCAGGCTGGGGTTGCCGAAGCTGGGCGGTCCCACCAGCGCCTTCGTCGCCTGGTCCTCCACGTTCGCGCGATCGCCGTGCCAGTGGGCGACGAACTGCAGCGCCGCGTTGAGCACCGTCGGCGCGTTGCGCGGGTTCACGCGGTCCTTCACGCCGACGGGTTTCGCGAGCCCGTCGGTGCCGTAGAGCGCGGGCTGGTGGCAACGCGCGCAGCTCACCGTGCCGTCGAGCGAGATGCGCGGATCGAAGAAGAGGCGGCGGCCAAGCTCCACGCGCGCGCCCGGAACGGGAAACTCGCTCGTCGCCAGGTCCTTCGGCAGCGGGCGGAACAACGATTGCGCGCGTTGCAGCAGCGCATCGCTTCCGGCGGCGACCGCGGCGAACGGAGCGAGGATGGGAAGAGCGAAGGCGAGGGCGATGCGAGTGGCGTGTCCTGCAAGTTTCATGGGGGCTTTCGTCCGCGCCGCGAAAGGGCGGCGCAGGGTGAACCGTCGCATGCGCACGGAAATTCCATCCGGCGCGCGGATTCGCGCAAGCTGTCGCGATCCTTGCGGCGCGCTTCGCTACAATCGCGCGATGACCCTCCGGCTCGAGCTAGCGGCGCTACTGCTCTCTTTCACTGCGAGCGCGTTGGCGGCTGCGCACGAGTGCAAGGTGGAATACCGCTTCACTGCGGACTGGAATGCCGCGCCGCGCCGCTTCCACGTGGACCTCCTCTTCGATGCGGGAGCCCGCACCGAGACCGACCTCGGCATCGCGCGGCAGTGGGGCCCCGTCACCGATTTCCAGCGTGCGATTCGCGATGTGCGCCTCATCGCGCCTTCGGGCGTCGTGTCGCCGGGGCGCGACGCGAAGACATGGAGCATCGACCATCCGCCCGGCGCGCGGGTGCACGTGCGCTACGACGTCCTGAACGACGTGGCGGGCGTCGATGCGCACGCGCTCGGTCAGGTCGATTTCTTCCGCACGATGCTGGGCGCGACCTGGTTCCAGTTCTACGGCTGGGGCGCGGTGCTGCTTCCCGAGTCCATCGACCCGGAGGTCGCGATGCCCGTGTGCCTGCGCTTCTCGCGGCTGCCCGCGGGGTGGCGCGTTGCGACGAGCCACGGCGAAGGGCGCCGCGCGCGCGATTGCGTCGAGATCCGCACCACGGCCTCGCTGCACGAATTGCAGAGCGCGATCTACCTCGGAGGCGATTTCCGCGTCTACCGGCGCGAGATCCACGGCCAGCCGCTGGTCGTCGCGATGCGCGGGAAGTGGGGCTTCGACGACGCCAAGCTGGTCGACACCACCGCCGCCCTCGTGCGCGCGCAGCGCGACTTCTGGGGCGACTACGACTTCCGGCATTTCCTCGTCTCGCTCATCCCCAACCGCGTGCGCAGCGGGAGCACCGGCGGAACCGGCCTCTTCCACTCGTTCGCGATGCATGCGTCGGACGACTTCACCGTGCCCGGCCCCGATTTCGACCACCTGATCGGCCACGAGCACCTCCACACGTGGATTCCCTGGCGGCTCGGCGCGATGGGCGAGGACGAAGCGCGGCGCTACTGGTTCTCCGAGGGCTTCACGGACTACCTCGCCCATCGCCTGCTGTTGCGCTCCGGCCTCTGGAATCTCGACGACTACGCGAAGGCGCTCGACGAGCAGATCCTGCGCTATGAAAGCTCGACGGCGCGCAACCGGCCCAACTCGTGGCTCGCGAAGGAGTTCTGGAAAGAGCCCGCCGCGCAGCGGTTGCCGTACCTGCGCGGCGAGATGCTGGCGCTCCACTGGTCGGCCGCGATGAGCGGGCGCGGAAAGAGCCTGCAGGCCACGCTTCGCTCGCTGCGCCTTCCCGCCGATGCGCACGACGAGGCCGGCGCCGGCCATGCGAAGGCGCTCGCCGTCGATCGCCTCGCCGCGCGCCTGCGCGAGTCGCTCGGAGAGGCGGCCGATCGCGACATCGCGCAGTACGTGGACGAGGGCCGCACGATTCCGATCGGCGGCGATTTTCTCGGGCCGTGCTTCGAGGGCCGCACCGTCGAGCGCCCGCTCTTCGAGCTCGGATGGAACGAGACGGCGACCACCTCCTCGCGCAAGCTGACGGGCCTCGTCCCGGCAAGCGCGGCGCAGAAGGCGGGCTTGCGCGACGGGATGCACGTCGTCGGATGGTCGATCTATCGCGGCAACACGGCGAAGGACGTGCTGGTGCAGGTGGAGGACGGAAACGGGAAGGTCACGGACATCCGCTACCGGCCCCTGGCGGCACAGGGCATCGAGGTCTACGAATTCCATCCGCGGCCCGGCGCCGCGAGCGACCGCGCATGCCGCGATTGGATCGAGGCGCGCTGACGATGCCCTACGCGTGCGCTCGGCGTGATCGGCGCGCGCGGAAGCACGGCGCGCAATGGTCGTTCACCATCCCGGTCGCCTGCATGAACGCGTAGCAGATGGTGGGCCCCACGAACTTGAACCCGCGGCGGCGCAGCTCCTTGCTCATCGCCTCGCTCGCCGCGATCGCCTTGCGGTTGCCGGGGCCTCGCAGCGGCTTGCCGCCCACGAAGCCCCAGGCGAACCGGTCGAAGGTACCGAACTCCTTCTTCACGTCGAGGAAGACGCGCGCGTTGGCCACCACCGCCCCGATCTTCGCGCGGTTCCTCACGATGCCCTCGTCGCGCATCAACGCCGAGCGCTTCGCCGCGGAATAGCGCGCGACCTTCGCCGCGTCGAAGCCGTCGAACGCGCGCCGATAGCCCTCGCGCTTGCGCAGGATCGTGAGCCAGCTCAATCCCGCCTGCGCGCCCTCGAGGTTCAGCATCTCGAAGAGCCGCCGGTCGTCGTGCTGCGGGATACCCCACTCCTCGTCGTGATAGGCGAAGAACTCCTGGTTCGAGGCCGCCCACTCGCAGCGCGTCTTTTCCCGCGGCACTCCGCATCCCTTCCGTCCCGGCGATGCGGCGACTGTAGCAGGAGTGCCCGGCATGCGGCGCGATTTCCCACCCCGCCGGGTAGGTGAGCCGCGGCGCGCGCGGCGCTAGCCTGCCCGAAAGGCGAAGGGAGGCCGCCATGCCGGACGCGCTTTCGATCCTGTGCATCCACGGCGTCGGGCATGGCGACGCGGACGCGCTCCTCGAGCCCTCCTGGCGCGCGGCGATCGGCGCGGGCATCGGGCGCTGGAGGCCCGCGCCCGAGCCTCGCATCGATTTCCTCGCATACGACGACCTCTTCGACCATGCGCCGCTGAACATGGCGGTCTACGCCGAGGCGTTCGCGCGGCTCATGGCGAGCGGTGCGATCCACGGCATCGGCGAGATGGCCGGCGGCGAGCGCGCGCTCTCCGACCTTCCCGACATCGTCCGCTGGACCGCCGGCATGATCGCGCAGTGGGCCTCGGAGGACGAGCTGCGCGATGCGCTTCGCAAGCGCCTGCTCGCGAAGATGCGCGAGAAGGAATACGACCTCGTCTGCGCCCACAGCCTGGGCTCGCTCCTTTCCTATGACGCCTTCGCGCGCAATCCCGAGGCGATCGCCGGCAAGGCGTACGTCACGCTCGGCTCGCAGATCGGCAACCCGTTCGTACGCGACTGCTTCGCGGGACGCATCGTCGCGCTGCCCGACGCCCGCATCTGGTACCACCTCTACAACGACGAGGATCACGTCTTCACCTGCCCCATCCGGCTCGACGCGCCCAACTTCGCGCAGGTGGACACCGAATTCGACAAGCCCGGCGACGCGTTGAACCACGACCCGGTCTGGTACTTCGACCATCCCGAGACGCAGGCGCGCGTGTGGGCCGACGTCTCGCGCATGCCGGCCGTCGCACGCCGGTTGCAGCGCACCTTCACCAGGTTTCGCGCGGTGGCACGGCGCCCCGACCGCCGCGCGCTCCTCGTCGGCATCAACCAGTATCCCGATCCGGCGAACCGGCTCGAGGGCTGCGTGAACGACGTGTTCCTCATGAGCTCGGTGCTGCAGGAGTGCGGGCTCGAGGCCGGCGACATCCGCGTCGTGCTCGACAAGCGCGCGACCACGCAGGCGATCCTCGAGCGGCTGCACTGGCTTCTCGACGACGTGCCGGACCAGGGCGAGCGCGTCCTCTTCTATTCCGGTCACGGCGCGCAGATGCCGACGTACGACATGAAGGGCGAGGTCGACCACCTCGACGAGTGCCTCGTGCCGTGGGATTTCGACTGGAGCGCGGCGCACGCGATCCGCGACAAGCAGTTCGTCGAGCTCTACAGCCAGCTCTCGTACCGCACGCGCTTCGTCGCGATCTTCGACTGCTGCCATGCGGGCGGCCTCACGCGCGACGGCGGGCCGCGCATCCGCGGGATCAACCCGCCGGACGACATCCGCCATAGCATGCTCGAGTGGGACGCGAAGATCGGCATGTGGAGGAAGCGCGAGCTTCCGACGCCCAACGAATCGCTCGCGAGATCGCGCGACGGGGCCGCGTATCTCGGATCGGACCGGTCGACGTATCGCCTGGGACGCGGCGTGCCGCTGCGCAGCCTCCCGAACCGCACCTACGACCGCGAGCGCAAGGCGCTCGGGCACAAGGGGCCGTACCTGCCGATCCTCCTCGAGGCGTGCCGCGAGGAGCAGTTCTCCTACGAATACCGCGACGGCGCGGCATCCTACGGCGCCTTCACGTTCTCGCTCGCGCGCGCCTTGCGCGACCAGCGCGCGCTCGGCCGCGATCCGAGCTTCGTCACGCTGTCGCGAGTGGCGGCCGCGAAGATCAAGGCGCTGCGCTACGACCAGGAACCGTGCCTCGTGGGGCCGCCCAGCCAGGTGAAGCAGCGCATCCCCTGGTCGCGCTAGGCCCGCCTTTCCGTCGGGAGGCGGGCGCGGCGAGTATCAGCGCCCTCTCACCAGCAGCACCGGCACCGTCGCCTCGCGCAGCACGTGCTCGGCGTCGCTTCCGAGCACCAGGCGGCGCACGCCGCGCCGGCCGTGCGTGCCCATCACGATGAGCTCGGCGCGCCACTTGCGCGCGTCGCGCAGGATGGTGGTGGCGGCCGCGCCGCCCATCGATTCGTAGAGCTGCGACTCGGCGCGCACGCCGGCCTTGCGTGCGGCGTCGAGCGCGCGCTTGAGCACGCGCGATCCGCTGCCGCGAAGTCCCTCGAGCATCGGCTCGAGGTCGAGCCCCGATTCCGCGTAGCCGATCGCCATCGATTCGTCCACGACGTGCACGAGGCGCACGGTCGCCCCCTGCTCCTTCGCGAGCGCGAGCGCCTCCTTCAGCCCGCGATTCGAGGTCGGGCTGCCATCCACGGGCACCAGGATTCGTCGATACATCGAGCCTCCGGTTCAGGAAACGGCGAGATACACGGCGAGGAGGATTCCCATCACGCCGATCGCCATCGCGACGAGGAGTGCCAGCCACGGCATCGCGAGGCGCGGGCGATCCTCCTCGGGCAGCGCGCGCACGTAGTGGCGATGGTTCTGCAGCGCGCCGAAGATCGCGAACGCCCCGATCAGCACCAGCGCGATGCCGATGCTGTTCGAATGCCAGTGCGCGACCGGCACCTCGCGCGAGGGTCCGATCTCGGCCGCCGCGGCGAGGAACAGCCCGAAGCGCGCGACCACGAAGCCCAGCCCGATGACCGTGATGCCGGTGCGGACCCAGGCGAGCAGCGTGCGCTCGGCGGCGAAATAGACGCGCGGATCGGACATGACGGCGATTGTACCGCCGCCGTCACCAGGTCTTCTTGGTGACGATCCTCGAGTAGCGCTGGAAGGTCCAGTACGACCACGCCCAGTCGATCATCACCACCAGGCGATTGCGAAAATTGATGAGGAAGTAGATGTGCGCCCACAGCCACACGAACCATGCCGGGAATCCCCACAGCTTCACGCGACCGAAATCGGCGACCGCGGACTTGCGCCCGATGGTCGCGAGCTGGCCGTAGTCGCGGTAGCGGAAGGCGGCGGTGGGTCGTCCCGCGATGCGCGCGAGCACGTTCCTCGCCGCGTGCGTGCCCATCTGCTTCGCCGCCGGCGCGATGCCCGGCACTCCCGGCACCGCGGCGAGGTCGCCCGCGACGAAGATCTCCGGATGTCCCGGCACCGAGAGGTCGGGCTCGACCCGCACGCGCCCGGCGCGATCGAGCGGCGCGGCGAGCGAGCGCCCGAGCGGCGAGCTCGCGACACCCGCGGCCCACAGCACCGTCCTCGCGTCGATGCGCTCCGCGCCCAGCGTGACGCCTTCCGCGTCGATGCCGGTGACGCGCTTGCCGAGCCATACCGTCACGCCGAGCCGCTCGAGCTGCAGGCGCGCCTTCTCGGAGAGCTCCGGCGGATACGGCGGCAGCACGCGGTCGGTTGCCTCGACGAGCACCACGCGCGCGTTCCTCGGATCGAAGCGGCGGAATTCTCCGCGCAGCGTCTGGCGCGCGATCTCGGCGAGCGTGCCCGCGAGCTCCACGCCCGTCGCACCGGCGCCGACCACCACGAAAGTGAGCCACGCCGAGCGCCGCGCGTCATCGGTCTCGCGCTCGGCGCGCTCGAACGCGAGCAGCACGCGGCTGCGCATCTCGAGCGCGTCGTCGAGCGTCTTCAGCCCGGGCGCGAACGGCTCCCAGTCGTCGTGGCCGAAGTAGCTGTGGGTCGCGCCACTCGCGACGATGAGGTGGTCGTAGGGAACTTCGCTCCCGTCCTCGAGCCGGACGGCGCGGCGATCGGGCTCGACCGCGGCCACGTCGCCCATCAGCACCGTCGTGTTCGCCTGCGGCGCAAGGATGTGGCGGATGGGCGCGGCGATGTCCGGCGCGGAAAGGCCCGCCGTCGCCACCTGGTAGAGCAACGGCGTGAAGAGGTGGTAGTTGGTGCGGTCGATCACCGTGACCGAAGCGCGCGCCCTGCGCAGCGCCTGCGCGGCCCAAAGGCCGCCGAATCCGCAGCCGACGATGACGACGCGCGGCACGTCCGTCATCGCTGCGCGAGCCATCGCTCGGCGTCCGTCACGTCGTGGAAGAGGCGCACGTTCACCGCGCGATTCACCGCGACCGTCTCGGCAAAGCGCGCCATCGCGGGATCGCGCTCGATGGATCGCTCCACGTAAGCGATCCTGCGCAGCTTCGCGCCGTCGGCGCTCCGGTCGGACACGATGCGGAAGATGTCCGCCATCGGCAGGCTTTCCCCGCTGAAATCGATCTCGAGCAGCAGCGCGTCGAACCCGCGCTCCAGGCACGCGCGGTAGGACTCGCGCAGGAAGCGCGCCACGTTCGCGGCCACGTTGTCGCCGGTGCCCGTGGCATGGAGCCAGCCGGGCCGCTCGGCCACCGCGAGCCGGTATTGCGGCCGATCCGCCATCGCGAAGCCCGCTACGCCTCGATGTCCTTCGCCGCGACCACCTTCGCGAAGGCACCATTCAGCGCGGCGAGGAACGCGTTGTGCACGTCGCGCGCCACGACCTTCGTGTCGCCGAACGCGAGGTCGCGCGTGGCGCACGCGTCGTGCGCGAGCCGGCACTCGAAACCGAGGTCCGCCGCCGCGCGCGTGGTGGTGTCGATGCACATGTGCGTCATCATCCCGGCGATCGCGAGCTTGTCGATGCCGTGCTTCCTCAGGTGCTCCAGCAGCGGCGTCTCGCGGAACGCGTTCGGGAAGTGCTTCTCGATCACCGTCTCGCCCGCGATCGGCGCGACGCGTTCGTGGATCTTCGCGCCGTCGGTGCCGGGCAGGAAGAAGGTGGAGCCGGGCCGGAGCGACACGTGCTGGACGTGGATCACCGGCACGCGCTTGTCGCGGAATCGCGCGAGAAGCTGCGCCGCGCGCGCCGCCGCTTCCGGACTTCCCACGAGCTCCATGCGCCCGCCGGGGAAATAGTCATTCTGGATGTCGACGATAAGGAGTGCGGTAGTCATGGCCGAGGCCGATCTTCATCCCTTCTGCGTCACGAATTTCGTCACGAGGTAGCCGTCGAACGTTTCCGAGCCGCCCTCGCTGCCGTAGCCGCTTTCCTTCACGCCGCCGAACGGCGTCTCGGCCCCGGCGAGGCCGACGTGGTTGATCGTCACCATGCCGGATTCGAGGGCGTCGCCCAGCTTCGTCGCGTTGCGCGTGGACGTGGTGAACGCGTATGCGGCGAGCCCGAAGGGAAGGCTGTTCGCGCGCTCGATCGCCTCGTCGAGCGTCTTGAAGCGCTTGAGGCCCAGGATCGGGCCGAACGGCTCCTGCGTCATCAGCTTCGAGTCGTCCGGCGGCTCGTCCACGATGGTCGGCTCGAAGAAGTTGCCCTTCTCGCCCACCTTGTGCCCGCCGGCGAGGATCTTCGCGCCGCGCGCGTCCGCATCCTCGACGAAGCCCGCGATGGCGGGGACGCGCCGCTGGTGCGCGAGCGGGCCCATCTTCGTCTCCGGCTCGAGGCCCGGTCCCACCTTGAGCTTCGACACCTTGTCGAGGAAGCGCGACACGAACCGGTCGTACGCCTTCTCCTGCACGTAGAAGCGCGTGGGCGACACGCACACCTGGCCCGCGTTGCGGAATTTGGCCGAGGCCATGATGTCGGCCGCGGCCTCCACGTCCGCGTCCTCGCACACGATCACCGGAGAATGGCCGCCCAGCTCCATCGTGCACGGCTTCATGAGCGAGCCCGCCATCGCCGCGAGCTGCTTGCCCACGGGCACCGATCCCGTGAACGAGACCTTGCGCACGATCGGCGAGTGGATGAGGTACGTGGAGACCTCGCTCGGCACGCCCCAGACGACGTTCAGGCATCCGGGCGGCAATCCCGCTTCATGGAAGAGACGCGCGAGCGCCACGACCGCGCTCGGCGCATCCTCCGGTCCCTTGATGATGATGGTGCAGCCGGCGCCGAGGGCCGAGACGATCTTGCGAATCGCCTGGTTGAAGGGGAAGTTCCACGGCGAGAACGCGGCGACGACCCCGATCGGCTCCTTCAGCACGAACTGGCGCACGCCCTCGCTCCTCGAGGGGATCACGCGGCCGTAGATGCGGCGGCACTCTTCCGCGGCCCATTCGGCATGCTCCGAGCACACCGTCACCTCGCCCACGCCTTCCGCGAGGGGCTTGCCTTCGTCCATGGTGATGTTGCGGCCGATCTCCTGCGCACGCGCCCTTGCCAGCTCCGCCACCTTGCGCAGGATGCGGCTGCGCTCGACGGGCGAGGATTTGCGCCACGACTGGAACGCCTTGTGCGCCGAGGCGAGCGCGAGGTCGAGGTCCGCCTTCGTCGCGTGGGGCAGCTTCCCGATCACCTCGCCGGTGGCGGGGTTGAAGATGTCCTGCTCGCGGCGCCCGCCGCCCTTCAGGAATTCGCCGTTGATGTAGAGGCAGAGGTCTTCGTACATGGCCATGGGATCGTTTCGCGCAGGGGGAAAGCGGCACGTCATTGTACGACGCGGGTACGCTTGCGCGCGTGAGCGCGCTCCCGGTGGGACGGCACGCCGCGCGTGATGCGAGGGGTCACGGACGCGGTGGGTGATCCTTCGAGAAAACCTGCTCGCACGGATCGCGGTCGGGCTCGGCGGAATTGGATGCGGCGCTCGCCATCGCGCTGATGCCGGCGGTGATGACGGCGAGCGCGCCCTTCGCGATCGCCTTCGGTTTCGAGTCGGGATCGAGCCGCACCTTCATGTGATGCAGCGGTCCGTCGATCTCGATCCGGTCGGCGATCGTCGAAAGCCCCACGCCCTGGTCGGGCTTGGGCCGCTCGCGTCCCTTGAGGTCCACGTCCTCCTTGCCGAGGTCGATCGTTCCCGAGAGGAGCAGCCGGCTCTCGCGGCTGCGCGCGCCCACGATGTCGCTGCCCTCCACGCGCCCCGAATGGAACGCGAGCGCCGCGCCCACGCATTCGAAATCGATCTGCTCTTTCGAGTCCTTCGCGAAGTTCACCATGCGCGCCTCCCAATCGCCCGCCACCTTCGAGTCCCACACGCCGCGGCCCATCGCGATCGACACCGGCCCGCTCATCGCCGCGGCCATGTCCTTCATCGAGTCGCCCGCGGTACGGATCGAAGCGTGGATCTTCATCGGTCCGCCGCGAAAATGGACCGGCCGATGGCGCTCGCGGAACCAGCGTTCGAGGAGGACACCGTCGCCGGCGAGCTCGAGCTGCGCCGCCTTTCCGCCCGCTTCGAGCTGCAGGCTGCCCTTCACGCTTCCTCCGAGCGCCCGCGCCTGGAAAGGATCGAGCCGCAGGTGGTCGCCGTCGATCGCGACGTGCCCCGACGCATTGCGAAGCTCGACTCCGTCGGGCAGCACGAGGCGGCCGAACGCGAGGCTCATGTCGCCGCGCCTGCCTTGCATCGCCGCGAGCATTCCCCAGGGGAGCGCGTGCACCGGGAACATCTCGCCCGGGGGATTCGGCGGCGGCTTCCGGTCTCCGGCGTCGAGGAGCGCGCGGCCCCAGTCCAGGTCGTCGCTCGCGAGCCGCGCGGAGAAGTGCGAGGGTTTCGTGCCGAGGTCGAACGTCCACTCGCCGGCGAGCTTCTGGCTGCCGAGCGTCACGGCGAGGTCGGTGAGGCTCACCTCGCTTCGCGAGCGCGTCACGCTCGCGTGCGCGTCGAGCCGCGCGGTGTGGCGCTCGCGCTTGCCGAAGAACGCCAGCACGTCCTCGAGCGAATCGCTGTGGAGCGTCGCCTGGAAGGTCGCCTGCTCCATGTCGTGGTCGAGCGGGAGGCGGCCGTTCGCGGCGAGGCGCGTTCTTCCCCAGTCGAGCTCGACGTTCCCCGCGCAGGTCGCGCCCGCCTGGCCGAGGCGCGAAAGATCGGCGAAGCGTCCCTTCACGTGCAGCGGATGGCCGTTGCGCGCGAGGCGAAGGTCCACCTGCACGTCGCGCAGGCCGGGATCCATCGTCGCGCGGCCATTCTCGACGCGCCACGAATCGACGGCGCCGTCGTATCCGCGATACGCGACGAGGGCGTCGGAGACCTTCACCTCCTCGATGTCGGACCACGCCGCATCGTTGGACGCGGTGCCCTTCGAATTGGCTTGCCCGCCGCGGACTTCCCAGCTCTTCTCGCCGCCCGATCCCACCTCGAGGTTCGCGCGTGCCCCCTCGAGGACGAGGCTCTTCACGCGGGTCCGGCCGAGGAGCAGCGGCCAGAGCGAAAGCTTCGCGACGACGCGGCGCGCGTGCACCAGCTCGCGTTCCTTCGCCCAGGAAGGATTGGCGAGCACGAGGTCGTGAGCGACCAGCGTGGGGCGCGGGAAGACGTCCAGGCGCACGGCGCCGAGCTGGAGGTCGCGGCCCAGCGCGGCATGCGCGCGCTCGCGCGCCTCCTTCGCGAGGTGCGCGGGGTCGACCAGGGTGCGCAGCGCGAGCCCGCCCGCGACGACCGCGAGCACGACGACGCCGGCGAGCCCGAGCGCCGCCTTGCTCCATTTCGTCATGGTTCGCCG
>Ga0157370_10001304_pt1 | contig 31110 bp, 31 predicted proteins | sample C35metaG_FD_113463 | JGI IMG/M metagenome (GOLD analysis project Ga0157370, IMG submission 113463) | Corn rhizosphere microbial communities from Kellogg Biological Station, Michigan, USA - C3-5 metaG | ecosystem: Host-associated > Plants > Roots > Rhizosphere > Soil | place: USA: Michigan...
CCCACCAGCCCTAAACCTACGCCCAAACTTGGTTACACCGTTTACCTGGACAAGTGGGACCTGACCGTGGGTACCCAAGTGAACCTGGACGATCTGGAAGTTCAGGTGCAGGCCATTGCCAGTGAGCGTTACGAGCGAATCGGCCAGTACACAGCGTACGTACTTGCCCTTGCCGGTTTCTTGCTGGTACTGGTCGCCTTAGTAGGAGTCTGGCTTGGCAACAGCCTAGTGAAACCTGTACTCGCTATCAAAAAGAACCTGGACGACATTGCCGCTGGAGAGGGCGACCTCACACACCGTTTGCCCGTTTCGAGCCATGATGAGCTGGGCGATTTGGCTCACTCCTTCAACGTATTTGTGGAAAAAATTCATAGCCTCGTGCGACAGATTGCTGAGATGACCGAACAATTGACCGAAATGGTCGAAGATATGTCGGCCCAGGCACAAAGGTCAGAACAGGCCATGGATCGTCAACGCCAGGAGACAGATCAGGTAGCGACAGCCATTCATGAAATGTCCACGGCTGCGCACCAGGTTTCTCTCAGTGCCCAAGGTGCTTCACACGCAGCGCGAGAAACCAGCGATGTAGGTGGCCAGGCAAGAGATGTCGTCAACAAGAGCATCGAAAGCATTCATTCGTTGATTGAAGAAATCGGCAAAAGTAGCTCGTCTTTGGACAATCTGAACAACGATGTGCAGTTGATTGCCGGTGTAGTTGACGTCATTCGTTCTATCGCAGAACAAACCAATCTATTGGCTTTGAACGCTGCAATAGAAGCAGCGCGTGCTGGAGAGGCAGGACGTGGATTTGCAGTGGTTGCTGACGAAGTTCGAGCCCTGGCCAGCCGAACGCAAAAGAGCACTCAGGAAATCCATGGGATGATCAGCCTGCTTCAAAAAGGCACTCAAGACGCCATGATCACGATGGCCCGATCGAGCGATTCAGGAAAAACAACGGGGCAACTGGCAAACCAGGCAGGGTTGTCGCTGGATGCCATCAGCCAACTCATTTATACAATTAACGAAATGAACGCGCAGATCGCCAGCGCCTCCGAAGAACAGACTGCCGTCGCCGAGGAAGTAAACCGTAGCATGACTCACATCTCCCAGGCCGCCGACGTGGTCGCCGGGGATGCAAAAAATGGCGCGCAAACCTCTAGAAGTCTTACTGATCTGGGCAATCGACTGGGCCTTTTGGTTGGGCAGTTTCGGATTTAGGTGTGAGCCTTTGTAGATATCTGCGGATCGGAGGCGACTCTCTAAGCAGGCCTAACAGGCAAAAAAAGACTCCGTAACGTTTCGCTACGGAGTCTTTTATTTTGCTAAATACTGTCAATGGAAGACGACCAAGACAGGTACAACAATTATTCAGACGAAAACTTTACGTCCACAATTCTTTTATCCAGGAACGCAACGTCCAGATAATTTACCTTCCCGGTAGAGGCTTTATAGGTCCGATGAATAACAGCGTTTTCCTTTGACTCACTAACTTGTACCAGCTGAGTATCATTGGTAACTTTGTTGAAAGACGCTTCTATCTCTGATACGTGTTTATCGTTAAAAGCCTTGCGTATTTCCGGGCTTAACAATGGATCGCCTTTACCATTCATCAAGGCAATAATTGCCGTTTTTGTCTTTAGAGTCGCAGCCGCAGACCCTTCGATTTCTTTTTCAGGCGGCAACAGACTTGGATCAATAATCCCGGCAATGCGTTTAACTATGTAATTGCTACGAGCTGACTCTAGATTCGCCAGAAAACCTATGGAAAGACCATTGTCGAACCTTGCATAGTGCGCATGAAACCCTTGGAACGATCCCCCATGATCAATCAGCCGACGTCCATTCACGATATTGTTGCGCCATCCAAATCCATAACCAGTGATGGGTTGACTGCCGTCGGCCATCAACGGCACTTCCCACTCGGTATCAATCGATTCTTTGGACAATGGTTTGCCTTTTGAAAGACAAGCGTCCCACGCAGCCAAGTCATTGATCGTCAGCAACAGGCTCCCGTCGGCGGTCTGAGCCAGGCTCTGCGAGACCGGCCCCGGGTTTTCCAGCTGTCCATCACTGGAAACGTAGCCTGACGCCCGGTTGGGGATGATAGTTTTCAGCATATTGACTTGCGCCGTTTGCATATCGCACTGGCTGAACAGCCTTTCCCGAAGCAAATCTCCGTAGAATCTTCCGCTCGCACGCTTGATCAGCATTCCCAGCGCGACATAGCCTGAGTTGCTGTAGCGGTACTGAGTTCCCGGTGTGAAATCCAATTTCTTGGACGCAAGAAGACCGATAAGTTGTTCGTCGGTGTAGTCTTGCTTTATATCAATACTGTTGAACTGTTCATAGTCGGGTATGCCAGAACGTTGCTGCATAACCTGGCGAATGGTAATACCATCCCATATGCCTTTGGCTTCAGGAAAATAGGGAGCAATAGGGTCATCAAGCTGAAGCTTGCCGTCTTGTACCAAGAGCATAATGACGGAAGAGGTAAACATTTTCCCGACTGAGCCGGACTGGAAGACAGTCGCCGTCGTTGCAGGCGTTTCGGTCTCCAGATTACTGAACCCGTAAGCAGAGGTATAAAGCGGTTTCCCGTCTTTAAGAATTGTTATGGCTGCCCCCGGAATGCCCTGCTCCTTCATAAGCGCGCTCATAACTGCATCCACATCATGGGGGTTCGAGAACGGCGCGGCATTGCATACAGTTACCCATACTAAACTTGTAAGTAACAAACCTTTTGAGAGTACAGATGTACGATTTTTAGAATTCTTATCCATTGTAAATCTCCAGAAAATTTCTAACGGCTAATCATTTCTGTGGTCGGTCGATGCTAATTGTTCGGTATGAGTTTTGAGATTCTCCTTTAAGCAAGAAAACTACGTGGGTCCTGGATGACTTTTCACAAAACGAACCAATAAGTCTATTATGGACAAAAATGTCCAAACCATCAAGCCTTCGAGGCGTATTTTCCGAGGCAGTATTTGAGTCCCAATGGGTCTGACATGCTCGACCTCCGACGATTGCGCTCCTTCGTGGCCGTCGCCGAAAGCGTGCACATTTCTCCGTCGCCCCTGAGCTGGCAGATCGCCCAGCTCGAAGAACGCCTGGGCCTGACCCTGTTCGAACGCAGCCAGCAACGCATCTGCCTGACCCGCGACGGCCAGACCTTCCTCGCCGAAACCCGCGCCCTGCTGACCCACGCCAATCGCCTGGAATCCCTGGGCATACGCCTGGGTCGTGGTGAAGAAGGCGGCTTGTGCATCAGGCACATCCAAAAAGCCATGCACGCAGGCGTTCTGTCTAATGCCCTGCGGGCGCAACGGGCCGACGCCAGCGGCGTATGAAAAATCGGCTATGTGCCGCTGGCCTCGGCATCCGGCTGAAGCGCCATCATCAGGGCATGGGCATCGAAAATTCCGGTGGACGGCGACCAGAGCGCAGCGACACAGGACACTGCCGGTTCAAGTTGCCGCACCTGTCCGGCGTCCAGCCATTGCAAGTCATCGACGCCATTGCGCCGATTCTGTTCCAGCAATGCCCGCAAGGCCACGCACAGAGTGTCATCGGTGACGACACTCACCTGCCCTCCGCTCATTCACGCCAGACCCCGTTCCCGATAATCGATCAGGCTGGAAAAAATCGCCAGCAACGCGGCCATGACCACGAAGAAGATCAGCACCAGGAAGTACGAACCGGTGAACTGCACGATCAGGCCGATCAGGATCGGCACGATCACCCCGGCCATGTTGCCGCAGAAATTCATGGTGCCGGCCAGAATGCCGGTTTTTGACGTGCCGCCGAGGATCGACGGTATGCACCAGTACATGCCGCACCAGCGAATGAAAAACATCGCCACGCAGAGCAAGCCAATCGCTCGGCTCGCCTCGGTCGTGTAGGCCACCGCCAACATGCACAGGGCCGCGACCAGCGCCGAGCCGCTGAACATGCTGCGCATCACCAGGTTGGGCGAGGCGCCGCTGGATTTCCATTTATCGCCCAGATAACCGCCCACCAGTTCGCCGACGAAACCGCACATGAAGATCAGAAACGTCGCGCCGCCCATGCTCGAAATGTTCAAACCGTGGGTCTGGTGCAGGTAGCTCGGCATCCAGGTCAGCAAGCCGTAGAACACGCTGAGGATGCAACAGTAACCGGCGAACATCGCCAGCACCGAGCGGTCCTTGAGCAGTTCTTTCAGGACAATGCTGGTCACCGCGCCGGGTTGGCTGGTCGGGCGATTGCCCTCGGTGATGTGCGCCAGTTCGGCCGCGTTGACGCCGGGGTGTTCGCTGGGGTGGTTGCGGATGTACTTCCAGGCCAGCACGCCGGCGAGCATGGTGCCGATGCCGGCGATAACGAAGGCGATGCGCCAGGAGTCGAACCAGCCGATCAGGCCGGCAATGATGATTGCGCCAAACGCACTGCCCAGCGGCGCGCCGCCGTCCACCAGCACCGCGCCGCGCCCCCGTTCGTTGGGGGTCAACCAGGCGCCGTTGAGTTTGGCCCCGGCGGGCATGATCGGCGATTCGGCGATACCCAGGCCCATGCGCGTGATCAGCAGCACAATCCAGTTGTGCGCGCCGGCGGCCAGGGCCTGGAACGCGCCCCAGGCGACGGTAGCGATCACGATCACGCGGCGGGTCTGGAAGCGATCCAGCAGCATGCCACCGGGGATCTGCATCAAGGCGTAGGACCAGAAAAACGCGCTGAGCATCAAGCCTTCCAGCGCTGGCGGGATCTGGAATTCGCTGGAAATCAGCGGCAACGCCACGGACAGCGAAGCGCGGTCGATGTAGTTGATCGCGGTCAGCAGCAACATGATCAGGAAGATTCGCCAGCGCACGCTGGTGGGACGCTCGATGGCGGCCAGGGAAAGTGTTTCGGCACTCGGATTGTTCATGAGGGGCGCTCTTTATTGTTGTGGATGCAAGCGACCCAATACACAACACCTGTAGGAGCGAGGCTTGCCCGCGAATGGGACGCCGCGGTCTGCCGGTTACACCGCGTTATCGTTCTTCGCGGGCAAGCCTCGCTCCTACAGGTTTGGTAATGGGCAAGCAGCCCCACTCTAATCACGCGCCCGACGAGTGAATAATGAGGGGATCTGATTGGGGGATCACTGAACGTCATCCCCCGGCAGATCAGAACGTTCCGGGGTAGCTGCCGCCGTCCAGCAGCAGGTTTTGCCCGGTGAGGAACCCGGCCTGGGCGCTGCAAATGAAGGCGCAATAGGCGCCGAATTCATCGGGCTGGCCGAAGCGCTGGGCCGGCACGTGTTTGCGCCGTTGTTCGCTGACGGCTTCAACGCTGGTGCCGTTGGCGTCGGCGGCAGCGCTCAGGGTTTTGTTCAAGCGCTCGGTTTCGAATGGCCCCGGCAGCAAGTTGTTGATCGTCACGTTGTTGCCCGCCAGCCGCGACTGGCGCGCGAGCCCGGCGATAAAACCGGTGAGGCCACTGCGCGCACCGTTGGACAAGCCCAGCACGTCGATGGGTGCCTTCACCGCGCCGGAGGTGATGTTGACGACACGCCCGAAGCCGCGCTCGGCCATGCCATCGACACAGGCCTTGATCAGCTCGATGGGCGTGAGCATGTTGGCGTCCAGCGCTTTCAGCCAGTCTTCGCGCTGCCAGTCGCGGAAATCACCCGGTGGCGGGCCGCCGGCGTTGTTGACCAGGATGTCGACCTGCGGACACGCCGCCAGCACCAGTTCGCGCACGCTCGCTTCACTGATATCGCCAATCACCGTGCGCACTTCGACACCCAAGGTGCGCAGTTCCGTGGCGGCGACCTGCAAGGCCTCTTCGCCGCGAGCGTTGATCACCAGGTTCACGCCCTCCTTCGCCAAGGCTCGCGCACAAGCCAAACCCAAGCCTTTGCTGGCGGCGCAGACGATGGCCCAGCGGCCTGATATTCCTAAATCCATGACGATGCTCCTGACCGTTGAAAAATCCTACGTTACCACTGCCACCCGAAGTGTCAGGGGATGACAAAGAGTGATCCCCGGATCAGACCTTTTCATTATCAGCCGCCCGCCTCGCTAATTACTGTCTCCCGACCAATAAGAAACCGGAGACACCCATGAACCCGTTCCAGTTTTATTTCCCCACGACCTTGAAGAGCGGCAACGGCCTGGTGCGTCAGGCCGGTGCATTGCTCAAGCCGCACGTTCGAAAAAAACTGCTGGTGGTCACCGATGAAGGGTTGATGGCGTCGGGCGTGATGGAAGGCTTCTTCGCCTCGCTGGCCGCGAGTGAGATCAGCTATGAAGTGTTCACGGGCGTCGAACCCAACCCCACCACCGACGTGCTGGAGCGCGCCGTCACCTTTCTGAAAAGCCACGACTGCGATTCGGTGATCGGCGTCGGTGGTGGCAGCAGCATCGACACCGCCAAAGGCGTGGCGGCCATGGCCACCAACCCCGGCAACATCCTCGACTACGAAGGCTACGACAAACTGCTGCACCCGCCGCTGCCGATTTTCGCCATCCCCACTACCTCCGGCACCGGCAGCGAATGCACGGCGTCCACGGTGTTCACCAACACCAAGACACTGTTCAAAACGGTGATCATCAGCCCGGCGCTGTTTCCGAAACTGGCGATTCTCGATGCCGAACTGACCCTCAAGTTGCCGCCGTCCATCACCGCCGCCACGGGCATGGACGCCTTGACCCACGCCATCGAATCCTACGTGTCGAAACAGGCCAACCCGGTGAGCCAGGCCTTGGCCCTGCAAGCGATCAAGATGATTTGCACGCACCTGCCCAAGGCGTTTTTCACCGGTTCGGATTTGCATGCGCGGGAACAGATGCTGCTCGCCTCGTTCCTGGCCGGCGTGGCGTTCGCCCAGTCGAAACTCGGCAACGTGCATGCGATCTCCCACACCTTCGGCGGCGTGTTCAACATCCCCCACGGCATCGCCAACGCGACGCTGCTGCCCTACGTCATCGAATACAACCTGGCGGCCTGCCCGGAGCTGTTTCGCGAGATCGCCATCGCCATGGGCGAAGACGTCGATGGCCTGAGCCTCGCCAATGCCGGGCGCAAAGTGGTGGAGCACGTGATGGCGCTGAACAAAGCCATCGGCATCCCGGCCAACATCAAGGACCTGGGCGTGGACCTGGACTACATGCCGCAAATGGTCAGCGACTCGATGCGCAGCGGCAACGTGCTGGTCAACCCACGCCTGACCACCGCCGCCGACATCGAACGGATCATTAACAACGCCTACCACGGCACTCATTGCTGAGAGACAAACCCATGTTTTACGAAATGCGCACCTACACGATCCAGATCGGAAAAATGCAGACCTACCTCAAGCACTTCGAAGAGAACGGCCTGCCGGTGATCTCCCGCTACGCCACGCTGGTGGGCTGGTGGTACACGGAAATCGGCGAGCTGAACCAGGTGATCCATATCTGGGCCTACCCGAGCCTTGATGAGCGGATCAAGAAACGTGCGGCGCTGTATCAGGATGCGGATTGGCTGGAAGGCTTTGTGCCCATCGCCTTCCCGATGCTGGAAAAAATGGAATCGAAACTGCTGATCGCCGCGGATTTCTCACCGATCAAATAACCCCAGACGCCACCGTTCCCCTGTAGGAGCGAGGCTTGCCCGCGACGGCGGCGTGTCAGCAACAATGATGTCGACTGACACACCGCCGTCGCGGGCAAGCCTCGCTCCTACAAGAAAGGGTACGGCCGTCAATCCCAGGACAACCCTCATGTGCGACCACAACACCAATAATACCGCCGCCGACCGTTCTCCCGACGCTAAAAAACTCCTCGAAGGCCTCCCCACCAATTGGGGCAAATGGGGCCCGGACGATGAAGTCGGCGCCCTGAATTACCTGCAAGAAGCCGAGGTCCTGCGTGGCATTGCCTCGGTGCGCCAGGGCAAGACCTTCACCCTGCAAGTCCAGATCGGTCACCCGAAAGGCGAACCGCTGTGGCCCGGTCGTCGCCCGTCGATGCGGGTCAACGTGCTGGACAAGGGCCACTTCCTCGCCGGCAAGACCCACTTCGACGGCCACGTCGAATACGCCGACGACGTAATCTTCATGCACCTGCAAGGCTCGACCCAGTACGACGCCCTGGGCCACGTCTGGCACGACAACAAGTTGTGGAACGGCTACGACGCCATGAGCACCATCGGCAGCATGGAAAAGGCCAGCATCCTGCCGATTGCCGAGCGCGGGATTGTCGGGCGGGCGGTGTTGATCGACATGGCCCGGCATCGCGGCAAAACGGTGCTGGACAAGGGCGAGACCTTCACCCACCTGGACTTGCTGGCGGCGGCGAAAGCCCAGGGCATCGAGATCGAGAAGCGCGACATCCTGATCATCCGCACCGGTTGGATCGGCTCGTTCTACGAGCGTGAACCGGACGAGTTCTATAAGGATTTCGCCGAGCCAGGCCTGACCTTCAGCCGCGAGTTGGTGGAGTGGTTTCACCAGATGGAAATCCCCAACCTGGTCACCGACACCATGGCCAACGAAGTAGCGGTGGACCCGGCCTCCGGGGTAATGATCCCGTTACACAACGCCTTGATGCGCAACCTCGGCGTGACGTTCACCGAAGTGGCGCTGCTCGATGAACTGGCCAGCGATTGTGCCGCCGACGGCCAGTGGAAATTCCTCTACACCGCCGCGCCGCTGAAGATCGTCGGTGGTACCGGGGCGCCGGTGAACCCGATTGTGATCAAGTAACCGGGTCCTGTTGCAGCGCGTTGATCAGCAGGGTCGCCGCCGGAGACAGGTCGGCGCCGGCCCGGCTGATCACGCCGAAAGGTTCGCTCAAGGCACGCAACAGCACTGGCAGTTTCACCAACAAATGGTGTTGCTCGCAGAACGCGGCGACTTCCGCCGGGATCACTGCCAGCAGCGTTGGGTCTTGCTGCACCAGCAGGATGGTGGCGAAGATCGACGAGGTCTCCAGCGGATAACGCGGGATTTGCAGCCCGGCCTCGTTGAGTTCGCGCTCCAGGGCCTGGCGCATCGGCATGTCCTTGGGGTAGACCAGCCAACGGTAATCGCTCAGTTGCGAGAGCTGTAAAGTCCGGGCACCCGCCAGCGGATGATCCTGGCTGGCAACCACCGCCAAGGGTTCTTCGCTGAGTTCGATACAGTCATAGGCGTCTGAACGCTGGCCGACACTGGTGCGACAAATCGCCAGATCCAGCCGTCCCTGATCCAGCAAGCCGAGCAAGGTCGCGCTGGTGTTCTCCACCAGTTCGATCGACAGCTCTGGCTGCTTGAGGCGCAACGCGGTCAAGGCCCGGGTCAGCAGCGGCATCGCGCCCATGATCACCCCCACCGACAAGCGCCCGCCCTGGCCCTGCAGGATGCTGAGCATTTCTTCGTGCAAATGCTCGACATCGCTATGAATCAGGCGCGCATAACGAATCATGCAACGCCCCATTTCATTGGCCACCAGGCCCTTGGGCTGGCGCTCGAACAGCGGCATGCCGATCAACGACTCGACTTCATGCAACGCCTTGGTCGCGCCGGACTGCGAGATGGAAATATGCTCGGCGGCCTTGTGCAAGGATCCGCGATCATCCAGGGCGATCAGCAGGCGCAGTTGTTTGAGGCGCAAGCGTGAAGCAATGCTGGCGAGGGAAGGCACCGTGTCCATGTGTTCTCCATGTCCAGAAACGTTGTTTTTCGTAGGAGCAAGGCTTGCCCGCGATGGCCATCTCAAGAACGCCATCGCGGGCAAGCCATACTCCTACGGAGTTGTCAGTGAATCGCCACCGGGTTGATGTTGACCTGGGTCGAGCCCTTGTACAGCGGCTGGCCGAGGACAAACATGAACTCCCAGGCCTTGTCTTTGACCAGGGCGCGGCTGTCGATCAGCTCCAGGTTGTAGATGCCGTTCTTGGCCAGCATGTACTGGTTGACCGGGAACTCCTGGCCATCTTTGGCCGGGTAGATTTCCGAAGCCCAAGTGTCACCGCCGAAGGCGACGATCTGCTTGTCCACCAGCCATTTGGCGGCGGCCATGCCGATGCCCGGCTCCACCGCGAGGAATTTCTTGTTGTCCTTGCCCAACAGCTCAAGCCAACCGGTGTTGAACAACACCACATCGCCTTTCTGGATGGTGATGCCTTGCAGGTCGAGGGCTTTCTGGATATCGGCGACGCTGAATTCGGTTTTTTCCGGGACGATCGGTGTGCCGTACACGGCGGTCATGTCCAGCACCACACCACGGGTGACGATCGGCGGGACTTTCTCGATCCCGAGTTTTTTCACGCCTTCGACGGTGACGAAATCGGCGGCGCGGTTGCCGTTGTAGTAGACGTAATCGATGCCGATATGGCCGATGCCGTTGAGCTGGGTGCCAACGCCGGTCCAACCCACCACCAGTTCATCGTTGAAGGTGAATTTGTTCGGGCCCATGGTCGTGCCACCCGCCTCGCCCGGCTGGACGTTGGTCAGGTTGAAACTGCGATGGCGGAAGGCTGGAAGGGTCTTGTCGATAGGCACGGCCAGCGGATACGTCTTGCCGGTCTTGATCAGTTTGGCGGCGTTGAGCACCGAATTGGCATTGAGTAGATTGAGCGCACCGATTTCATCGTTGGCGCCGTATTTCGACGGGTACCATTTTTCAGCGTCCGCGGCCTGAGCGGCGCTGAAGGTGAACAGCAAGGTGAACGGCAGTATCAAACGATTGAGCATGTGGGGGGCCTTTGGGAGTAACAGTGGACCCAAGGTACGCAGCCCGTCTGTGGGGAAACAGACAGGAATGGGCAATACATTTGTTCTGGATAGTCACGAATTTGTAGGAGCGAGGCTTGCCCGCGAAGGCGGTCTGTCAGGCGACATCATCGTTATAGACGCACCGCTTTCGCGAGCAAGCTTCGCTCCTACAGGGGTCGGCGATTAGCCAGGCTTGTGGTTATCCAGTATCCGACTGGCCGCCATCTCACCCATCAGGAGCGACCGGTGCAACACCAGCATCGTGTGGCGTCGCGGGCCGTCCGTTAGCTCGAGGAGATCGTTGACCATCTTGCGGGCCGTTGATAACGATTCGTAGACCTCGACCAGCAACGTCTCGTCATCCACCGCTGCGTCGATGGTGAAGAAAGTACCGGAACTGCGGGGCGGTATCGGCTCTTTCGTCGCCCCGGGGTTGAGGTAATGGCTGAGCGCGCGGTCGGCGGCCTCTTTCATTTTCTTGGGTCAATCTCGAAAGAGGCGTCGTAGGGGGCTGGACCGGCATTCGGGGGATTAGGTGTGACTTTGAACATAGGGACTTTCTCCAGTAGAGCCGCACCGACTCGCTACTAAACGAGGGTGGCGGCTGTGCACAGGTTAGTAGACCGGCAAAGTCACCTAAAAACCCCGGCGCGCCCGAGGGCGCCCTGTACACAACCACCATCAATTGCAGGCAAATACCTGACTGGATGACGCTTGTACAACCGAAGATGACTGCCGAGCTACTAAACCCGATCACTGATGAGCAGTGACAGGAACAAAGTTACCGACGAGCCCCAAGCGGCACAAGCCGGCGGATTCTGGCGTACGCGTAGGCAACGACGCAAGGCGTTGTAGCCGTTTATGACGTAACACCGGATGTCTTTAAACAGTCGTCGTTAAACATGTTTAGCTGGTGCGCTAGACACACCGCGTTATCGTTCATCGCGAGCAGGCTTTGCTCCTACAGGGGTTCGGTGTCGGCCACGAATCTATGATCGTTCCCACGCTCTGTGGGAACGATCAAAAACGAATCAGCCGTACGCCACTTCCGGGTTGCCAGCCTCCAGCGCATCCACCCGGCTCGCCGCCGGCGGATAGATCCACTGGGTGTTGATCATGCGTTTGCGTGCCTTGCCTTCGTCATGGGTCAGCAGCACCTGGCGGTCCCAGGCTTCGGTGTACACCGCGCCCCACTCGCCCAGGTCCAGGCAGGTGGCGTAGAACGGCTGGCGGTATTCGAGGGTCGGCACCTACAGCAGGTCGGCGGCGACGTTATGTCCGGCGAAGCGGCCCATGAAAATCGCGTGCTGGCAGGACATCAGCGAGTAGTGACCTTCGTCGCCGTCAGCGCCATGACCACATCGCCCGCCGCGAACACGTGCTCGGTGCCGACCACACGCAAATCACCCGTCACTTCAACCCGGCCCTGGCGATCCAATCGAGTAGAGATTTGCGACGTCAGGCCGCTGGCAATCATGCCGCCGGTCCAGATCACGGTTTTGGCTTCGATGCGCTTGCCCGCTGCCGTCAGCACGCCGTTTTCATCGATGGTCACCACCCCGGAACCGACCTGGAATTCGATGCCCATCGACGCTAATGCTTCGGTGATCATCGGCCGTGGTTTCGGGCCCAAGGCCGGGCCGATTGCTTCGTTGCGTTCGATCACGATGATCTTGAACTGCGCCTGCGATTTGCACCTGTGGATCGCGCAGAACCTGAGCCGCGACAACCTCACCGTGGAGGTGCTGGCCGAACAAGTGCAAATGAGCCCGCGCAACTTTGCCCGGGTCTACCAACTCAAGACCCGCCGCACCCCGGCCAAAGCTGTGGAAGCGCTGCGGCTGGAAGCGGCCCGGCGTTTGCTGGAAGACTCGGAACGCAACATCAACCAGATCGCCCGGCAGTGCGGGTTTGGTGATGAAGAACGCATGCGCTTCACCTTCCAGCGCAACCTGGGGATATCACCGCGAGACTATCGCAACCGCTTCTCGCGCTGAGTCCTCTCTCGATCTAGGGTTTGGCGGCGGCGATACGCCAAACCTTGTTCCCCACATCATCAGCCACCAGCAACGCACCACCCTGATCCAGCGTCACACCCACCGGACGCCCCTGCGCTTCTCCATCGGCATTGAGGAACCCCGTCAGGAAATCCACCGGCAACCCCGAAGGTTTGCCGTCGCTGAAAGGAATGAACACCACTTTGTAACCGGCCTGGGGATTGCGATTCCAGGAACCATGCTCACCGACGAAAACGCCATTGGCGAAACTGGCGGGCATGCCTCGGGCATCGGAGAACGTCAGGCCCAGCGGTGCGACGTGGGTGCCCAACGCGTAGTCTGGCGCGATGGCCTCGGCCACTTTGTCCGGGCGCGGCGGGTCCACGCGGACGTCGACGTGGGCGCCGTAGTAACTCCACGGCCAGCCGTAGAACGCGCCGTCCTTCACCGAGGTCAGGTAATCCGGCACCAGGTCGCTGCCGATTTCGTCCCGCTCATTAACCACGGTCCACAATTGGGTCGAACCGGGCTTCCAGGCCAGGCCATTGGGGTTGCGCAGGCCACTGGCGAACAGGCGCTTGTTGCCGCTTTTGACGTCCACTTCCCAAATCGCCGCGCGCCCTTCTTCCGCCTCCAGGCCGTTTTCGCCGACGTTGCTGTTGGAGCCCACCGTGACGTAGAGCTTGGTGCCCTCGGGGTTGGCGATAACGTTCTTGGTCCAGTGGTGATTGATGCCGGCGGGCAGGTCGGTGACTTTCACCGGTGTGGCGCTGACCTCGGTCTGCCCCGTGTTGTACGGCACTTTGACCAGGGCATCGGCGTTGGCAATAAACAACTCATTGCCCACCAACGCCATGCCAAACGGTGACGTCAGGTTACTCATGAACACCGTGCGCACTTCGGCGCGGCCATCGCCGTCGGCATCGCGCAACAGAGTAATACGATTGGCACTCGGCGCATCCGCCCCCACCCGTCCCATCACAAACCCCATGACACTGCGCTTGGCCCAGGCAATCGGCCCGGTGCCGCCGTCGGTGGCGCCTTCCGGCATCGGCGGGTGGTTGCTCTCAGCGACCAACAGGTCTCCATTGGGCAGCGTATAGATCCAGCGCGGGTGATCCAGATTCTCCGCCAGTGCGCTCACCTTGAAACCGGTGGGCGCCGTGGGCATGGCAGTGCCCGGCCAGCCGATGGCTTTCGACACTTTCAACGTGGGGATCAGCGACGTGGTGGGCTCCGGCAACTGCGGCGCCGGGCCGACGCTGGCCTGGGGCGGTAATTTGGAAGATTCGCCACAGGCACTGAGCAGTGCGGCGGCGGTGATCAGGAGCGCAAGTCGGTTGGACACATTCATTGTTCTAACCTCGCGGTGGCCATCCATGGGCCCGTTATAAGACAGACAAAATCCCGGCGGAGTATCGCGGCGCTGATCCCTGACAAACACCGCGTCTAGCTCAAATCACATTTGCCGTAATTGCACGAATGCGCGATTGCAAACCCCGTCAATATTCGAAGAGCCTCACACCGGGTTCAGCAACGCCTCACGCAACAGCCGCGCGGCGGGCGAATCCGGCACATTTTTGCGCGACACCAGCTCATAGGGTTCGCTGCGCGAGGTAATGGGCAGCGGCAGCGTGGTGGTAAAGCCGTAGCCGGAGCAGAACTTGGCCACGTCGGTGGACACCAGCGCGACCAGGGTCGGGTTTTCCTGCAATAGCGACAGGGTGGCGAAGGCTGAGGTAGTTTCCAGCAAGTGCACCGGGAAACGCAGGTCGGCCTCGTGAAACTCGCGCTCCAGCAGCAAACGCATGGGCATATTGGCGCGGTAGACGACCCAGCGGTAATCCACCAGGTCCTTGAGCGAGAGCTGTCGTGCGTAGGCGAATGGATGTTGGGTGCTGGCGATCACTGCCAGGGTTTCTTCGACGAAGGTCGAGCTCTCGTACAGATAGGGCGTGGTGCTGATGGTGGTACGACAGATCGCCAGGTCCAGGCGCCCGGCGTCGAGTTGGCTGAGCAACGCGGCGCTGGTGTCTTCGACGATTTCGATGGACAGCTTGGGGTGGTCGGCGATCACTCGGCTGATCGCGGTGGTCAGCAGCGGCACGGCGCCCATGATGGTTCCCACCGACACCCGCCCGCCCTCGCCGCTCATGATGCCGATGATCTCTTCGCGCAGGTGCGCGAGGTCAGTCTGGATCAACCGGGCGTAGCGAATCACCGAGCGTCCGGCATCGGTGGGTTCCAACCCGCGGTTAGTGCGGGTGAACAACGAAGTGCCGAAGGTGGTTTCGATTTCTTGCAGGGCTTTGCTGGCTCCGGGTTGGGTCAGCGCGACCTGTTTGGCCGCGCCCAGCAAGGAGCCGTGGTCATCCAGGGCGATCAACAAGCGCAGTTGCTTGATGTGCAGGCGGGACATGATTGAGTTGAGTGAGGGTGTCATCAGGGTTAACTAATAGTTATATAGGTATCGGAAGTTGTCAGTATCGGGTTCGCCGCGACGGCCCTATAGTCCATCCCACAACCAGGCAATGCAATGGGTTTGACCCGAGAGCGAGAGCCCTCCTGCCCCGGACCGATTGCAACAATAACAATCCTGTATAACTTGTGGTGAATCATGTCCCTCATCAATTACGTCACCAAGATCCAGTTCGGCTACGACAGCCTGGAACACCTGGCCGCCGAAGCCGAGCGCGCCGGCATCACCCGGCCGCTGATCGTCACTGACATTGGCGTACGCAATGCCGGCATCGTCGACAAAGTCATCGCCGCCCTGGGTGGCAGCCTGACGCCGACGATTTTCGACGCCACCCCGCCCAATCCCAACGAACACGCCGTGCGCGAAGCCGTCGCGCAATACCGCCTCGGCGAGTGCAACGGCATTATCGCAGTGGGTGGTGGCTCGTCCATCGATCTGGCCAAGGGCGTGGCGGTCTGCGCCACCCACGATGGTCCGCTGCAAAGCTTTGCGGTGATTGAAGGTGGACTGGATCGCATCACCGCCGCCACCGCGCCGCTGATCGCGATTCCGACCACTGCCGGCACCGGCAGCGAAGTCGGCCGCGGCGCCATTTTGATCCTCGATGATGGCCGCAAAGTCGGCGTCATCTCGCCGTATGTGGTACCGCGCGTGGCGATCTGCGACCCGGAACTGACCCTCGGCCTGCCCGCCATGCTCACCGCCGCCACCGGCATGGACGCCATCGCCCATTGCATCGAAACCTTTATGGCCCCGGCCTTCAACCCTGCTGCCGACGGCATTGCCCTCGATGGCCTGTGGCGCGCCTGGGAACACATCGAACGCGCCACCACCGAGCCCGGTGATCGTGAAGCACGGATGAACATGATGAGCGCGTCGATGCAAGGCGCCCTCGCGTTCCAGAAAGGATTGGGTTGTGTACACAGCCTGTCCCACGCCTTGGGCGGGATCAATCCAAGGCTGCACCACGGCACGTTGAACGCGATCTTTTTGCCGGCCGTCGTCGACTTCAACGCCAACTCCCCGACCGTGCGTGACGAGCGCAAACTCGAACGACTGCGCCACGCCATGGGCCTTGCAGCCGGGGCCGATATCGGCGTCGCCATCGAAGACATGACCCGACGCCTGGGCCTGCCGACCCGCCTGAGCGAGATCGGCGTCGATGAAAGCCTGTTCGCCGGGATCATCGAAGGCGCCCTGCACGATCACAGCCACAAGACCAACCCTCGGGAAGCCTCGCCGGCGGACTACCGGTCGATGCTCGAACAATCGCTGTAAGCAAGCGCTATCCAACAACAATAAATCAGGAGGCAACCGCGTCCTCGGCCCAGCTGACGACAGCGGAACAATCATGAAGCCCACCGTCCTTATCGAACGGCAAGCCGCCATTGCCATCGTCACCCTCAGCCACCCTGGGAAAATGAACGCCCTGACCCTGTCCATGTGGCAGGACCTGGGGGACGTCATGCGCGAACTGTCCGCTGACACCAGCGTGCATTGCGTGGTGTTGCGCGGTGCCGGCGAGCAAGCCTTTGCCGCTGGCGCCGATGTCAGCGAGTTCCCGAGCGTGCGTGCCAATCAGGGCCAAGCTCGCCACTATGCCGAAATTACCTCGGCGGCCATGCGCGCCGTCGTCGAATGCCCGCACCCGGTGATCGCCATGATCCACGGCGTGTGCGTCGGCGGCGGCCTGGAAATCGCCGCGTTGTGCGATCTGCGCATCTGCGGCAGCTCCAGCCGTTTCGGCGCACCCGTGGGCAAGCTCGGGTTGGTCATGTCCTATGACGAAATGTCCGGGCTGGTGGCGCTGGCCGGGCGTTCGACGACCCTGGAAATCCTCCTGGAGGGCCGCATTCTCGACGCCAACGACGCCTATGTGAAAAACCTCGTAACCCGGGTCGTCCCGGACGCCGAGGTCGAATCCGAAACCCTCGCCACCGCCAAACGCATCACCCAAGGCGCGCCGCTGGTCGCCCGTTGGCATCGCCAGGCTGCGTTCCAGCTTGAGGCCGGCGTGGCACCCACCGCCGAGCAGATCGACACGAGTTACTTCTGCTACGACACCGACGATTTCCAGACTGGCCTGAACGCATTCATCGCCAAAGCCAAACCACACTTCGAGGGCAAATGACATGGGACCGCTGACAGGTATGCGCGTTGTAGAACTGGCTCACATCATGTCCGGGCCGGTGTGCGGGATGATGCTGGCCGACATGGGCGCCGACGTGGTGAAGGTTGAGAAAGTCCCGGACGGTGACGACTCGCGGCGCTTCTCGCCGATCATGGCCAGCGGCGAATCCGCCTCGTTCATGGTGGTCAACCGCAACAAGCGCGGGATCGGCCTGAACCTGAAGACCGACGGGGGCCGCGACGTGTTGCGCCGTCTGCTGCTGGACGCCGATGTGGTCACGGAAAACTACCGCTCCGGCACCATGGAAAAATTCGGCCTGGGTTATGACACCCTGAAAACCTTGAATCCGGGCCTGATCTACTGCGCGATTTCCGGCTACGGGCGTAGCGGACCGTTCGGCGAGAAAGGTGGTTTCGACCTGATCGCCCAAGGCATGAGCGGCATGATGAGCATGACCGGTGAGGCCGGGCGTGAACCGGTCAAGGCCGGCTCGCCGGTGGCGGACATCAACTCCGGCATCCTCGCAGCTCTAGGCATCTGCGCCGCCTACGCCGCGAAGCAGAAAACCGGTCTTGGGCAAATGGTCGACACCTCGCTGTTCGAGGCTGGCCTGCAACAGATGTACTGGCCGGCGGCGGCGTTTTTCGCCGACGGCACCATCCTGCCGAAGATGGGTTCGGCCAACTCCACCAGCGCGCCGTACCAGGTGTTCCGCACGGCCGATGGCTGGATCAACATCGGCGCCGCCAACCAGGCCAACTACGAACGCCTGGTCGAAGCCCTGACCGTGCCGCGACTCAAAGCCGACCCGCGCTTCGCCAGCAACGCCTTGCGCATGGAACATCGCCTGGCCCTGGTGGACATCCTCAACGAAATACTGGTGGCGCGCACTACCGACGAATGGATGGTGTTGTTCGACAGCCTCGGCCTGCCTGCCGGACCGGTGCTGGACATCGCCGCCGCCCTCGCCCACCCGCAAACCATCGCGCGCGGCATGGTGGTGGAGACCGAACACCCCACCGAAGGCCGGGTGCGCGGCATGGGCCTGCCGATTCACTTCTCCGACATGGACAACGCCGCGCCACCGACCAGTCGCCATGCGCCGCTGCTGGGTGAGCACACCCGTGAGGTACTGAAAGAAAGCGGTTATGCGGACGCTGAAATCGATGAGCTGATCAAAAGCAAAGCCGTGGTGGCACTGGCCTGACACAACGCCCCTGTGAGCGCGGTTTTTCCGAACAACTACAAAAACAATAAGGTGAACATCATGAGCCGTATCTTGACCGAGGCCGTTAGCCGCCGATCATTCCTGCAATCTGCCGGCATCACCGTGGGTGGCGCCTTCGCCGCCAACCTGCTGCCCTCCGGTGTCTTCGCGGCGACCAAACCCATCGTGTTGCGCTACACCAGCAGCCTGCCCGACACCCATCCACTGAACATTCAAATGAAGGCGGCTTCACTCGCCATCAAAGCCGAAACCAACGGCGCCGTGGACCTGCAGGTGTACGCCAACGGCGCCATGGGCGGCGACACCGACATGCTGTCCCAGGTGCGCGCCGGGGCCATCGATTTCATTCCATTGCCCGGGGCGATTCTCTCGACCCTGGTGCCAGCCATGTCCATCGAAAGCATGCCGTTCGCGTTCAAGGACTACGACAGTGTCTGGGCCGCGCTGGACGGCAAGCTCGGCGAGTACGTGCGGGCCAAGACTGAGAAGGTCGGCCTGATCCCGATGGAGAAAGTCTGGAACAACGGCTTCCGCCAGATCACCAGTTCGACCCGGCCAATCAACACGCCACAAGACCTCGCCGGTTTCAAGTTGCGGGTGCTGGTCAGCCCGTTGTGGACCTCAATGTTCAGCGCCCTGGGCGCCTCCCCTACCGGCATCAGCATCAACGAAACCTACTCGGCGCTGCAAACCAAAGTGGTCGACGGTCAGGAAAACCCGCTGGTGGTCGTCGAAGCCGCGCGCTTCTATGAAGTGCAGAAATACTGCTCCATGACCGACCACATCTGGGGCGGTTTCTGGATCGTCGCCTCGGGCAAGACCTTCCCCAAACTGCCGGCGGACGTGCAGGAGATCGTGTCCCGGCAGATCAACGCCGCCGCGCTGGTGCAGCGTCAGCAAGTCATCGACCTCAACTCCAGCCTGGAGCCGTCCCTGACCGCCCACGGCATCACGTTCAACAAAGTCGACCGTTCATTGTTCAGGAACGATCTGCAATCCAAAGGCTTCTACACCCAATGGAAAGAAAAGTACGGCACCGAAGCCTGGAGCTTGCTCGAGCAGTACGCGGGTCAATTGTCCTAAGCCGGAGACCGGGTCATGAAAAACGAACTACGAATGACGGACGTTTCTCCTGCTGACGGACTCAGCCCACGGCAAACCACTTTGCGCCTCGGCCGCGCCCTGGACACCGGCCTGCGCTGGCTGACCGAGGGCAGCGCGGCGTTGCTGGTGGTGGTCGAAGTCACCCTGCTGTTCTGCAACGTGTTCTCCCGTTATGTGCTGAATCAGCCGATTGTCTGGGGCGATGAACTGGCCTCGCTGCTGTTCCTGTGGCTGGCGATGCTCGGTTCGGTGGTGGCGATGCGGCGCGGCGAACACATGCGCCTCACCTCGTTTATCGGGCGTTTACCTGCGGAGAAACGCGCCTTTATCGACACTTTGGGCGCGGTGATCGTTATCGCGTTTATCGGGCTGCTGTTCACCCCGGCCTGGGAGTACGTCAGCGACGAGTGGATCATCACCACCGCCGCCCTGGAGATCCCCAACGCCTTTCGCGTGTCCGCCATCGCCGTCGGCCTGAGCCTGATGCTGATGACCTGCGTCGCGCGCCTGCTGACCAGCGCCCGGCTGATCGACTTCACGGTGTCGGTGGCGATGCTGGCCTCCATGGCGGCGTTGCTGTGGGTCGGCGAGGGCCTGCTGTTGCTGATGGGCAACTGGAACCTGATCGTGTTCTTCATGATCGGGGTGATGGCGATGATCATCATCGGCGTGCCGATTATGGTCGCGTTCGGCCTGGCCACCGTAGCGTACCTGTCGACCATGACCGCCACGCCGCTGACCCTGGTAGTCGGGCGCATGGACGAAGGCATGGCGAGCCTGATTCTGCTGGCGATTCCGCTGTTCGTGTTTTTGGGCGCATTGATCGAAGCCATGGGCATGGCCCGGGCGATGATCCGTTTCCTATGCTCGTTGATCGGCCATGTGCGCGGCGGCTTGTCGTATGTGCTGATTGGCGCCATTTACTTGATCTCGGGGATTTCCGGGTCCAAGGCGGCGGACATGGCCGCCATCGCCCCGGCGCTGTTTCCGGAAATGAAGAAACGCGGCGAGGACGAAAACGAACTGGTAGCGATGCTCAATGCATCCGGGGCGATGTCGGAAACCATTCCACCGAGCCTGGTGCTGATCACCATCGGTTCGGTGACCGGTGTGTCGATTTCCGCACTGTTCACCGGCGGCTTCATGCCGGCAGTGGTGGGCGCGATTGCCATGGCGGCGGTGATCTGGTGGAAGAACCGCAAGGGCGAAGCCTCCACCGGAAAACGCGCCACAGGCAAGGAAATCGGCCATTCACTGCTGGTTGCATTACCTGCGTTGGCCCTGCCCTTTGTGATCCGCACGGCGGTGGTCGAAGGCGTCGCCACGGCCACCGAAGTGGCGGCGATTGGCGTGGCCTACACCTTTGTCGTCGGGTTGCTGTGCTACCGCTGCTTCGACTGGCGCCGCCTCTATCCGATCCTGGTCAGCACTGCCTCCTTGTCCGGCGCGATTCTGATCATTATCGGCAGCGCCACCGCCATGGCCTGGGCGCTGACCCAGTCGGGCTTTTCCCATCAACTGGCGCAAGTGATGTCCACGGTGCCCGGGGGTGCGATGGGCTTCCTGATCATCTCCGCAGTGGCCTTCATCCTGCTGGGCAGTTTCCTCGAAGGTATCCCCGCCATCGTGTTGTTCGGGCCGTTGCTGTTTCCCATCGCCAAGACCATGGGCATCAACGACGTGCATTACGCCATGGTCGCGATCTTCGCCATGGGCCTGGGCTTGTTCGCGCCGCCGTTTGGCGTCGGCTTCTATGCCGCGTGCGCCATCGCCAAGGTCGACCCCAGCGGCGCCATGCGCCGGGTCTGGCCGTACCTCGGCGCGCTCGTGGTGGCCCTGGGCGTGCTGATTGCCGTGCCGTGGATTTCCATCGGTTTCCTGCCCAACACCTGATCATTCCTTTGATAGCCCGAGGTTGCTTATGAATTTCTCAACGCTGAAAGCAGGCACCGCCACTGAACGCAAACTGATCGTTGATCGGGAACGCACCATTTCGTTTTTGGGCGAGGATCTGCGCATCTACGCCACCCCGCGCCTGGTGGACGACATCGAGCAGACCTGTCTTGACTACCTGCTGACCTTCCTCGACGAGGGGGAAAACACGGTCGGCGCGGCGGTCGATATCCGCCACGTCGGCGCCACACTCTTGGGGATGTCGGTGAGCATCGTCGCCACCGTGACGCGGATTGAGGGCCGCAGCGTGACCTTCAACGTCGAAGTACGCGACGACGTCGAGTTGGTGGCCACCGCCGCCCACACCCGCGTCGTGGTCAACGTCGCCAAACTGCGCAGCCGGGTCCAGGCCAAGGCCGAAGCCGCCGCGGCGGGCGAAGTCGAAGACGGTGTGCTCAGCCCTTCCCAATTCGCTGCGTCACGCTGAGCAAAGGTTGCCGTCATGATCACGCTGCATGAACGCAATGGCCTGCCCAATCTGGCGCCGGAGGATGCGCTTCCGATTGTCGATGCCCACCATCACCTGTGGGACCTCGGCAACGGGCGTTATCCGTGGTTGCAGGACGAGTATCACGAGGGCTTTTTCCTCGGTGACTATCACAGCCTGTGCCGGGATTTTCTGCCGGAACACTTCCTGGCCCTGACCGAAAACCAGCGCTTGGTCGGCACGGTACACGTCGAAGCCGAGCGGGCTCGGGATGAGCAAGTCGCCGAGACCCTTTGGCTGGAGCAGGTGAACGCACGCTACGGCTTCCCGAATGCCATCGTCGCCCATGCCTGGTTTGATCGTGACGACAGCGCCGAGATTCTTGCGGCCCAGGCGGCCCGGCCATTGGTTCGGGGGATTCGTTCGAAACCGGTGACGTCGGCTTCACCTCTGGAATCGGTGGCCGGGGCCAAGGGCACGATGCAGGACCCGAAATGGCTGGAAGGCTTTTCGCGCCTGGCCGAACATGGTTTGTCGTGGGATTTGCGCGTGCCGCCGTGGCACCTGGCCGAGGCTGCGGAAGTGGCGGCGATGTTTCCCCGGATTCAGATCGCCTTGAACCACACCGGTTTCGCCTGGGATCGCAGCCCGTCGGGTATGGCGCGCTGGCGCAAAGGCCTGGAGGCACTGGCCTTGCAACCCAACGTGCATATCAAGCTGTCGGAATTCGGCCTGAAGGATTCGCCCTGGAATTACGACGACAACCGAGTGGTGGTGCTGACCGCCCTGGAGATCTTCGGCCCCGAGCGTTGCATGTTCGCCAGCAACTTTCCGGTCGCCGGGTTGCGCGCGTCCTACGACACGATTGCCGATGGCATGGCCACGATGCTCGCGCCGCTGGGGCGTGCGGTGCAGGAAGCGGTGTTCGCCGGCAATGCGCAGCGCTTCTATCGCCTGGAGCCACAGCATGGATAACTGGCGCGAACGCTTTCTGGCCAGCGGCGACGACGCGGATCTACCCATCGTCGACGCCCACCAGCATTACTTCGATATCGAGGCCCACTACTACCCGTGGCTGAACGACCGGCCATTGCGCCCATTCCGTTACGGCGATTACTCGTCGATCTGCCGCACCTTTTTGCCCGAGGACTATAAGCGGCTGACGGGCCGGCATCGCATCGTGCAGACCGTGGTGATCGAGGGTGAATGGGACCCGGCGACACCGGCCGACGAAGTGCGTTTTATCGAGTCCCTGACGAAGCACGAACCGACCTTGGCGGCCATGGTCGGCCAGGCCTGGCTGGATCGCGAGGACGCACCCGAACTGTTGCGCCTGTACGGCCAGCACCCGCTGGTGCGCGGCGTGCGCCACAAACCGACGGTCACGAGCCGTGAAGAATGGCGCGAAGACTTTTCCGCGCCCGGCTCCATGCGCGATCCGCGCTGGCGCGACGGCTACGCCCGACTGGCGCAAAACGGTCTGCATTTCGAGTTGCAAGCACCGTGGTGGCATCTGCCGGAAGCCGCCGAACTGGCCCGGGACTTTCCCGACGTGACCCTCGTGGTCAATCACACCGCGCTGCCGGCGGATCGCTCGCCGCAAGGTCTGGCCGGCTGGCGCGACAACCTGGCGCTGCTGGCTCGCGAGCCCAACGTCGCGCTAAAGATTTCCGGCATTTGCATCCCAGGCCAGGCCTGGCCCGTGGACGCCAATCGCGTGGTGGTAAACGACGCGATATCGATTTTCGACGTCAGTCGCTGCGCCTTTGCCAGCAACTACCCGGTCGATGGTGTGGTGAACAGCCTCAGCGAAGTGTTCGACGGTTTCAAAACCATCGTCCGCGACCGTTCCCGCGTTGATCGACTGGCGCTGTTTCATGACAACGCCCGACGTATTTATCGGCTCACTTGATCCCTATTTGAACAGCCCTTAAGGAGTTCCCATGTTTGAAGTTTCAGGCCACAACTACATTGCCGGCGCCCGTTCGGCCAAAGGTTCGAACACCCTGCAAAGCCACGACGCCAGCACCGGCGAAGCGCTGCCGTTCCGGTTCCATCAGGCGACTGTGGAGGAAGTGAATACGGCCGCAGAAGCGGCGGGCACGGCTTACCCGGTTTTCCGCAACCTGTCGGCCGCCCGTCGTGCCGATTTCCTTGACGCCATCGCCACGGAACTTGAAGCGCTGGACGATACGTTCATCGCCCTCGTCTGCCGCGAAACCGCCCTGCCCGCCGGGCGCATTCAGGGTGAGCGCGCCCGCACCAGCGGCCAGATGCGTTTGTTCGCCACGGCGCTGCGTCGGGGCGATTTCTACGGGGCGCGCATTGACCGCGCCCTGCCGGAGCGCAAGCCGCTGCCCCGTCCAGACCTGCGCCAATACCGCACCGGCCTCGGCCCAGTTGCCGTCTTCGGTGCCAGCAACTTTCCGCTGGCGTTTTCCACGGCGGGTGGTGACACCGCGTCCGCCCTCGCCGCCGGTTGCCCGGTCGTGTTCAAAGCCCATAGTGGCCACATGGCGACCGCCGATTACGTCGCTGACGCCATCACCCGCGCCGCCCGCCAGACCGGCATGCCCGACGGTGTGTTCAGCATGGTCTACGGCAGCGTCGGTGAAGCGCTGGTCAAGCACCCGGCAATTCAAGCTGTCGGGTTTACCGGGTCGTTGCGCGGTGGCCGAGCCTTGTGTGACATGGCGGCGGCACGGCCGCAGCCGATCCCGGTGTTCGCCGAGATGAGCAGCATCAACCCAGTGTTGCTGATGCCTGAAGCGCTTAAAGCACGGGGTGAAAAGATCGCCACCGAACTGGCCGCGTCCGTGGTCCTCGGTGCAGGTCAGTTCTGCACCAACCCCGGTTTGGTGTTGGGCATTCGCTCGCCGGAATTCACCGCGTTCCTTGAACGCTTCGCCGGGCTGATGGGCGAGCAATCCGCGCAAACCATGCTCAATAGCGGCGCGTTGAAAAGCTATTGCCACGGCCTCGACAACCTGCGCGCCCACTCGGGCATCACGCACCTGGCCGGCAACGCACAACAGGGCAATCAGGCGCGGCCGCAGTTGTTCAAGGCCGATGTCAGCCTGCTGATTGACGGTGACGAGTTGCTGCAGGAGGAGGTTTTCGGGCCTACCACCATCGTCGTGGAAGTCGCCGATCAAGCCGAGTTGCTCCAGGCCCTGCACGGCTTGCGCGGTCAGTTGACCGCCACCCTGATTATCGAGGATTCGGAACTCACCACCCTCAACGAAGTGTTGGCCCTGCTGGAACAGAAAGTCGGGCGCGTGCTGTTCAACGGTTATCCGACTGGCGTTGAAGTAAGCGATGCCATGGTACATGGCGGGCCTTACCCCGCGACGTCGGATGCGCGCGGCACCTCGGTGGGAACGCTGGCGATTGATCGTTTCCTGCGGCCGGTGTGCTTCCAGAACTGCCCCGACAGTCTGTTGCCGGACGCCCTGAAAAACGCCAATCCGCTGGGCATCGCCCGGTTGATTGACGGGGTCAGCAGCCGCAACGGGCTGTAAGCCTCAGCGTTACCACCCGCTGTTAGCCACAACTCCCACGCCTGTGAACAACAGGCGTCGGATTCGCTCATCCAGAAAACCGCTGTACCCCACAACAACAAAAACAGAGGAAGTCCCATGCACGTTCAACTTCACCCGAAACAACGCCTGTGCAAATTGATGTTGGCTGTTACTGCCGCCTTGTTGCTCAACACCGCGGCCACGCAATTGGCCGTTGCCGACACTTCACCCACTGCGACGACACCGCCCATGCAATGTGCCACTGAAACCACCCCGCGCTACACCAAGACGCCCACCGGTTACCTGATGGTGCTGCGCATGGGCGACAACGCCTTCAAGGAACTGACCAAACTGGCCATCGCCGAAAAAATCCCGAGCGCGTCCATCAGCGGCATTGGCTTCGGCAATGTGAAGTTCGGCTTCTGGAACAAGGACAAGAAGGACTTCGACGCCAAGGTCTTCAGCAATGTCGAGATGGCGAGCATCACTGGTTCGGTGGCCTGGAAGAACGACCAGCCTTCGATCCACATGCACGGCGTTGCCGGTGATGCCACGTTCCAGGCCTATGGCGGCCACATCCTCGATTTCGACGTGACCACCGGTTCCATGGAAATCAGCGTCGTCGTCCATCAACGTCGTCTGGAGCGCGGGATCGATCCGTGCATTGGCGCCAACGTGCTGGGTATCTGACCCGAGTTTCAGGCTCCCGCCGATAGCGGGAGCCTCCCTCCTGAATTCGAATTACAAAAAAATAGGGGCGATTGAGATGAGCAACAAAAACACGGTGGTTACCCTGGCGCTGGGCGCCCTTGCACTGAGCACCCAGGCGCAGGCGGACTTTCTGATCGACAGCAAGGCCACGTTGGGCCTGCGCAATTTCTACTTCAACAACGACAACCGCGACGGCACCGCCACGCCGTCGAAAACCGAAGAATGGGCGCAAGGTTTCATGCTCGACTTCAAGTCGGGCTACACCGACGGCGTGGTGGGTTTTGGCATCGACGCCCTGGGCCTGACGGGGATCACCCTGGACAGCGGCAAAGGTCGGCATGTCGGCGGCTCGATGATTCCGTCGGACAGTGACGGCAGCGCGGTCGATTCGTGGAGCCGGTTGGGGTTGACCGGCAAGGTCAAGGTCTCGAAGACCGAACTGCGCCTCGGCACACTGATGCCGAAGCTGCCAATCCTGGTGTCCAACGACGGTCGCCTGCTGCCGCAGACTTTCGAAGGTGGGCAGATCACGTCGGGCGAGTTCAAGGACCTGACCTTTACCGGTGGCCGAATCGAACATGCGACGGGCCGGGGCTCCAGTGACCAGACCGGATTGGCCGCCGTCGGCGGCACCCGTGAAAGCAACGCGTTCGACTTCGCCGGTGGCGACTGGAAAGTCACCAAAGACCTGACGGCGCAGTATTACTACGCCCACCTCGACGACTACTACACCCAGCAGTTTTTCGGCCTGATACACACCCTGACGATCTCGGACAACCAATCCCTGAAAACCGACCTGCGCTACTTCAAGACCAACTCGTCCGGCGCCAACAACTCCGGTACCTCGGGCTACAAGATCAGCGGCTACACCCGGGATGGCGATGGCGAGATCGACAATAAAACCTGGAGCGCGGCGCTGATTTACTCCTTAGGCGCGCACGCGGTTACGGCGGGTTATCAAAGCGTTTCCAGCGGCAGCGGCTTCACCCAACTCAACCAGGGCGGCCTCGCGGACAAAGGTGCCGGCGGGGTCAGTCTCTACCTGTACACCGATCGCTTGATCCAGACCTTCACCCGCGCAGGCGAGCGCACCGCTTTCGGCCAGTATGCGTATGACTTCGCAGGCCTTGGGGTGCCGGGTCTGAAGGCGTCGGTCATGTACCTCAGTGGGGACAACATCAAGACGACTTCCGGTGATAACCAAAAGGAATGGGAGCGAGATCTGAGCCTGGACTATGTGTTGCAGTCCGGAGCGCTGAAAGGGGTGGGCTTTGGGTGGCGCAATGGCAAGTCGAACAGCGAGGCTTCACGAAATCAGGATCAGAATCGATTGATCGTGAGTTACAGCATCCCTTTGCTCTGACATCAATACCAAGCTAACGCGCATTTCGAGGATGCCCTGGTTGCTTTGCCTCAGCGCTGACATCATGTCAGCGCTTTTCATGTTTTTGCGACTTCCAAACCATCTAGATTCAGGTCCGAAATGCCGTTGAGCAATACAAAAACAGGAATAACCATAGATTTCGTTGGTCATGAAGAAAGATAAACGGAAGACCTCACCGGGTAAAAAATCCGAGTGAATCAGCCACTGCAGTCAGCTGTCAGCAGGTTCACGATGTAGAGATGTTCGCGGGAGGCCATCCATCAGAAATGGAGGTCCGTCCGCATATGTCCGTTAATTTTTTTAATCCGCATTCCAAAACCTTCTACCGCCCAATCGACGCAGCATTGCGTTGGTGCAATCTCATCCGTTACGAAGCACAGATCGTCCAAGCGGCTTGGTCCTGTCCCGAGAAACTTGCCACCCTGTTCCCTCAGTGGCCGGATCTTCGCGCGGCTACCGAAAAAATCTACGACGCAGTACGCAATGGAGAACTGCCTTATGGCTGTCTCGGTGTTTCGGTTCCCAGGGGGAGTTACGTGGAGCCCTTTCAGCTGACGATACGCCACTCCGATTTGCGCCACTGGATGCAAGTTTACTATCCCGATCAGAAGCCTAGCTTTCTGTTTGAATCGGGCAGAGATTCTCATGAAAAAGTCAGTATTGGAACCTTCCTTGCACTCCAAGCAGATAGGGATGTTCTGTTACGAGAGCTCAACTTGCTGCAACATCACTTCCAAGAGATTTTACAAGATCTTCAAACAATTGGGCTTGAACGGGACGACCTCAAAGCGATGGTCAAAACGCATGAACCACTCAGCGTACGTAGTGAAATCACTTACCAGAACATCATTGGCGTTTTAGTAGATCTCTTTCTAGGACATTCACCCGCTGGAAAGCCCCTATCTGTATTCAAGAATCAAGCAGCCATCGTCGATGCCATTATCGCACGCTATGGCGATGTACCAGGCCTGAGCAAACGAACGCTGGATGAGAAGTTCGCCGCAGCCAACCGCAACCTCAGAAAGAGCAAATAGACCGAAACATTGCATTGCAACACACCCGATTGCAGTGCAATGACGCCCTCCTCTTTCTGCTATTCAATTCAGGTCACTTCCCACCAAGTGCCAATCGGCGCCAGGAGTGACCAGCATGTCCAGCCAATCCTCACTTTTCGTTGAAGCGCCTCAACTGCAGGTAGACCGTCACATCATGCGGCGTGACGAGGTGGAGCGAAAAACCGGCTTCAAGCGTGCGCACATCTACAACTTGATGAAAGAAGGGAAATTCCCTCAGGCTAAACGCATTGGATTACGGGCAGTCGGCTGGGACTCGCTGGAAATCGAGCAGTGGGTCGCGCAACGCTTAGACCAGCTGGTCTGATGTGATGCGTGTGGTATCGATGGTTTCCACTAAAGGTGGGGTAGGCAAAACTACAGTAGCTGCCAACCTCGGTGGTCTGCTGGCGGATGCTGGTCTGCGCGTCCTGTTGCTCGATCTAGATAGCCAACCCACCCTCTCCAGCTATTACGCCTTGAGCCAGAAGGCTGAGGCAGGTGCGTACGAATTCATCGCACTCAACCTAACAACTCCTGCACAGATTGTTTCCAAGACAGTGATCGCAGGGCTCGACCTGATCCTCTCCAACGACGATCAAGGCCGACTGAGCACCTTGCTGCTTCACGCTCCTGACGGGCGATTGCGTCTGCGCAGTTTGCTCGGCAATTTCCGTCCCAACTATGACGTGCTTTTGATCGACACCCAGGGCGCACGTAGCGTGCTGCTGGAGATGGCCATTCTGGCCTCCGATCGCGCCCTCTCTCCGATTACACCGGAAATGCTTGCCGCTCGCGAACTGCGTCGCGGCACGATGAAGCTGATGAGTGAGCTCGAACCGTTCCGCCACCTCGGCATTACGCCGCCCCCTTTGCGACTGTTGCTGAACCAGGTGAATAGCATTCGAGTGGACACACGGATGATCATCCTCGGCCTGCGCGAGACTTTCGCCGAAGCTACCAATATCTCAGTTCTGGATACCGTAGTACCGGATCGAGTGGCGTATCTCAATGCCGCCTCCCTCGGCCTACCGGTCCACCGAATCGAGACACGCTGGTCATGTGGACGACGTTCACCCTCAGCGCTGGAAACCATGCAAGCGCTGGCCATCGAGTTGTTTCCGGAATGGCGCGAAACGATCTCTACGATGACTAGGTGCGCGGAGTCTCAATGAAACGAGTCACCCAGCTGGTATTTCTCACCCAGTCATTTTGTTTGACCAACATTGAGGCCAAACAGCGTTTGGCAAGGAGTTCTGTGATGCTGGATCAACTTCCCATCATCGTTCAGCCATCCGTTCGACCACACCATCCACTGAGCGAAGAGTACTGCACCGTGGTCTTTCGTCTGCAAGGTGGGCGCCCGGCCGTGGGCTGGCTCCTCGCAGAACTGTCCCGGCATGTCGAAGGTTCAGGGACTGCCGAGATCGTCAAGTTCGAGGTCGGTGACCATTTGTGCAACCGGCGTTAACTGAGGCTGTTCAAATGAAGAAGCTCAGCCAGGAGGAGATCACCGACAAGCTGCATGAGGGCCACTTCCCTCGGGGTCCAGAGCTAGAGCTGCTGTCCGATCCATTCACCGACACGCCCATGCTGGTCACTCTGGAGCAGTTGCGGCCCTACGAACACAACCCGCGCTTCATCCGTAATCCGCTGTATGGCGATATCAAGGCCTCGATCCGTGAACGCGGGCTGGATCAACCACCACCGATTACCCGCCGCCCGGGAGAAACCTGTTTCATCATCCGTAACGGCGGTAATACGCGCTTGGCGATTCTCGGCGAACTGTGGCAGGAAACCCACGACGAACGCTTCTTTCACATTCATTGCCTGTTCCGACCTTGGGGTAATGAAATCAGCGCACTGCTCGGCCACCTGGTCGAAAGCGATCTGCACGGCCAGCTCACCTTCATCGAGCGAGCACTGGCTGTGGCCAAACTCAAAGCCATGCTCGAACAGGATGGAGCAGTGCTCTCGCAGCGCGAATTGGCACGACGCCTTGCCGCTGGAGGCTATCCGGTTTCGCAGTCGCATATCAGTCGGATGCTCGACACCCTCGAACACTTACTGCCCGCGATTCCACAAACCCTGTATGCCGGTTTGGGCAAGCCCCAGATCGAACGCCTGATCGGCCTACGTAGCCAGGCTGAACGAACCTGGAACCGTTATCCAACCGCCACCATTGCGTTCGCCGAATTTTGGCTCGAGACCCTGGGCGACTTCGATGCCGATCCCGAATCCTTCGATCTTGAGCAGATCCAGGATGAACTGCTCGAGCGCATGAGCCGTTTGCTCGGACATTCCTACCGCATGTTGGCCCTGGAGCTGAGCGACACCCAACGGGTCATCTCGACGCCTGGCGTTGTCGTCACCACACCCCCAGAGAACAGCCATCCGCCGAGCGTTGATGAAGCTGCGGCAGGA
>Ga0157370_10001306_pt1 | contig 31065 bp, 26 predicted proteins | sample C35metaG_FD_113463 | JGI IMG/M metagenome (GOLD analysis project Ga0157370, IMG submission 113463) | Corn rhizosphere microbial communities from Kellogg Biological Station, Michigan, USA - C3-5 metaG | ecosystem: Host-associated > Plants > Roots > Rhizosphere > Soil | place: USA: Michigan...
CCGCCGTCAGCGTCGTCTTGCCGTGATCCACGTGACCAATCGTGCCGACGTTGACGTGCGGCTTGGTGCGTTCGAATTTACCCTTTGCCATGCGCGCTAAACCCCGATGGAGTCAATCAATTGAAGAAAACTGCCCGTTGCCGGACCGGCCATGACGGCCGAATGAATGGTGCTCATGACAGGAATCGAACCTGTGACCTCTTCCTTACCAAGGAAGTGCTCTACCGACTGAGCTACATGAGCATGGCGTATTTCAGCCGTCCTCCATGACGGCAAAGAACAAACCAGCATCCATGCTGGACAATTCAGATAAAGCGTCGCCTCAACAGGCCGGACCGCAGCGGAACAATGGAGCGGAAGGCGGGAATCGAACCCGCGTAATCAGTTTGGAAAACTGATGTTCTACCATTGAACTACTCCCGCCCTGCGCGGAACTCTTGCTGGTCGCGCCGCTTTCGCGTCGCGCTCAGGATCACTACCTGCGATCCCGATGAAACTTTGCCATGGATGGTAGCCGCCAATCCGATGCCAACTTGCTCTGGTGGAGGGAGGTGGATTCGAACCACCGAAGGCGTAAGCCAGCAGATTTACAGTCTGCCCCCGTTGGCCGCTTGGGTATCCCTCCAGAATCTTGTTTAAAAACTTGCGTGTTGCGTGACGCTTGCATCCGGGAGCTGGGTGACTCCGGGCATCCTGCCCTTCGCCCTTCGGGGCCAACCCTGCGGTTGTTCAAATTCGTTCCAGACGAATTTGTCGAACCACCGAAGGCGTAAGCCCGCAGATTTACAGTCTGCCCCCGTTGGCCGCTTGGGTATCCCTCCAACAAAGAACGCGTATTGTGTGGACCGAGCCCCAAACTGTCAACACCTCGTGGCGCCAAATCCGCGTGCCAGAGCGAATTTCCGGCGAAATTCGGCGCACGTCTCAGCTCAGTGATGCACCGCGCAGGTCGACCAGCTTCTCCATGCCCTTGGACAGCTCCAGCAGTTGCTTCGCCTGCGCCTGCAACTGGCGCTCGCCGTCGTCGTGCGGCTCCCAGTGCGGTACCGGGGTCGGCTTGCCGTCCGGACGGTCCAGCGCCACAAACACCATCACGCAGCTGGTGGCCAGCCGGTGCTCGTCCTTGCGCAGGTCCCGCGCCAGCACGTCCACGGCGAAATGCATGCTGGAGGTACCGGTGTGGATCAATCGCGCCCGCACCGTGACCAGGTCCCCGATCAGGATCGGCGCCACGAACTGAATCCCGCTGACCGAGGCGGTAACGCAGTACGCCCCGCTCCAGCCCACCGCGCAGGCATAACCGGCCTGGTCGATCCACTTCATCACCATGCCGCCATGCACCTTGCCGCCGAAATTGACATCGGTGGGCTCGGCGAGAAAGCGGAACGTCACTTCGTGCTGTTGTCCTGGCATCAGTCTGCTGCTGTCTGGAGGCAAGATCCGGGAGCCTGATTATGCCCCGACTGGCGATCACGCCGCAGTCACCGCACCCGCTGCCTTGCAGCCGACACCGCTTCATGGCTAGATGCCGGACAAGACGGGGGAATCCGCATGGTCTTGCGCAGCATTGCATCGCGAATGGCGCTATGGGTTCTCGCAGGCTCGGCCCTGGTGCTGACCGCCATCGGCGCCCTCCTGCTCAGCCTCACCCGTGCGCAGATCCTGCAGCACACCCATCACGAAGCCGCCGCCCTGGCTGCCAGTGCCGGCAGCGAGATCCAGGCCCGCATCGACCGCGTCGCCATCTCGGCGCAGATGCTCGCGACGATCGTCGCAACACGCCAGGACAGGGCCGAGCAGCTGTTGCGCGACACATTGCAGGCCAATCACGACATGGACGGGCTGGCTGCCGTCTTCAGCCCCACGTCGAACCCGGTCGACGCCCGCCCTTACTCGCCCTTCGTGAGCCGCCTGGGCAACGATGCGTTGGCCAGTCGCGACCTGTCCGATGATGCCAGGCCTTACTGGAACAGCAACTGGTTCCTGGGCGGACTGAGCTGTTCGGCCGGCTGCTGGCAGCGTCCGTTCTTGTCACTGTCACGGCAACGGCAGTTGATCAATTATTCGGTCGCGATCAGCCATGAGGGGCATCCCGTCGGCATCATCAACGCCGATGTCACGCTCGACTGGCTGCATCAGATCCTTGGGCATCTGGACAAACCGAAAGGCGCCTATGCCTTCGTGCTCGACAGTGATGGCAATTACCTGGCGCACGACAACCCCGCCCTGGTGGGCAAGCGCGGCGCACCGGCGCTGCTCGACGTGCTGGCCAGCGATCAGGCCGAATCGGTGCGCCTGCCGGTAGCGCAGAACCCGCAGGTGCACGGCGCGGTGTGGGTCTATTCCGCACCGATCAAAGGCACCCATTGGCGGCTCGGCCTGGTGGTACCGGAGCTTCAGATTTACGCCGGCGTACGGCGCATCTTTCTGTCGGGCCTGGCACTGGGCTTGCTGGCGCTGCTGGGCGTGGCCCTGATCACGTTGCTGACCATCCGCCGCACGATGGCGCCATTGGGCGTGCTGGCCGACCGTGCCGAGCGTGTCGCCCGCGGCGAGCTGGATTTCGAGCTACCCTCGACCAGCCGCCATGACGAAGTGGGACGTCTCACCCAGTCCTTCGACCAGATGCGCCACGAACTCGCGTTGCATCTGCAGGACCTCGCGCGAGTGGCGCGGGAGAAGCAGCGGCTGGCCAGTGAGCTGGAAATCGCCCACCAGATCCAGATTGGCCTGCTGCCGAGCGAGCACTATCTCGATGCCGTCTGTGCCCACTTCGAACTGCATGCGGCGCTGCGCCCGGCACGGGCGGTCGGCGGCGACCTCTACAGCTACTTCATGCTCGACCCGGAGCGCTTCTTCGTGATGGTCGGCGACGTCTCCGACAAGGGCATCCCGGCCGCCCTGTTCATGGCGCAGACCATTACCCTGGCCAAGGCGCTGGCACCTCGCGCGCAGACTCCACAAAATCTTCTGCGGCTGCTCAATCTCGAACTTTGCCGGGGCAACGACAGCTGCATGTTCGTCACCCTGCTGTGCGGTTTGCTCGATACGAATGGCGGCAGCCTGGTGCTGGCCAGCGCCGGGCACGAACCACCCATCCTGTGTGGCCAGGGCGCACCGCAGCTGCTGGATTTCGCCACCGGCGCCGTGCTCGGTCTCTACGAGGATTCAGATTACCCGGAGCATCACCTGCGCCTGCGTCAGGGCGAGACCCTGCTGATGTATACCGACGGCATCACCGAGGCCAGCAACCACCATCAGCAGATGTACGGCATCGAACGCACCGTGGAATGTCTCGCGCAGGTTCCCTCGTCCGCACTCACCGCGGGCTATATCGAACAGCTGCTGGGTGATGTCGATCGCTTCGTGGCCGACGCTGCCCAGGCGGATGACATCACCCTGCTGGCGCTGACCTGGCATGGTGCCGCGCAACCGCACGCCGAGGTATGCATCGCCAGCCAGCTGGAGGATGTATTCGTCGGGCTGGATCGCTGCGAGCACCTGCTGCAGGAAGCCGGCGTCACGCCCTCGCTGCGCAGCGACGTGCGCCTGGTGCTGGAAGAACTCCTGGTCAACACGGTCGAGTACGGCTATCCCGACGGCCGTCCTGGCCAGATCCGCATCCTGCTTCATCCCGGGCCGGATGCCGTCACGGTCGAGCTGATCGATGACGGCATCGCCTTCGACCCGCTGCAGTCCGCCCACCCGGACCTCCCAGGCGACCTCGCCGACCGCGAGCAGGTCGGCGGCCTCGGCATTCACCTCGCACGCACCATGACCAGCGAAATGCGCTATACACGGAACGCGCATGGCAACCATCTGCTGCTACGTTTCATCCCCCCGAACCAGGACGGATCTTCATCATGACGCTCAGTCTGCACAGTGAATTCCCGGCACCCGATCGTGTCATCGTGCAAGTTGGCGGTCGCCTCGACGCGATGACCTTCGGCGAACTCGACGAGGCCATGCTGGTCCTGCTCCGGCGGCTCGACGACGGCGGCACCGTGGTGATCGACCTGGCCGGACTCGAATACGTCAGCAGCGCCGGGCTGCGCAGCTTCGCCAAGATTCGCAAGAGCATGCGTGCCCGCGGTGGGCACACCTTGCTGCTGAACCCGCAGCCGCAGGTGCGCAAGGTGTTCGACATCGTCAAGGCGGTGCCGGTGAACGAGGTGTTCACCAGCACGCAGGAGCTCGACGCCTACCTGGACCGCATGCAGCGCCAGATCATCGAAGGCGACAGCGACGCCTGAGCAGCGCGGTTCCTGCCATCAGCGCGACGGCTGCGGCAAAACCAGCGGATCGCCGTTGTAGATCGCCACATGCGGCACGCCGTCGGCACCGATCCAGCCGCGGTACATGCCTTCGGTGTTGAACGGCATCGACACGCTGCCGTCCGCGCCCAGGATGATCGCGCCGCCATCGCCACCCATCTGCGGTATCTCCTCGTTGATCACCGCCCTGCCAGCCTGTTCCGCGGATTCGTTCAACTCGGTCATGCGCAGGCATATCTCGCGGGCCGCGGAAACGCGGATGTAGTACTCGCCCCAGCCGGTGCCGGATACCGCGCAGGCCACATTGGCGTAGGTGCCCGCGCCGACAATCGGCGAATCGCCAACCCGGCCGTAGCGCTTGTCGGTCATGCCACCGGTCGAGGTGCCGGCAGCAAGCCGGCCCTGGCTGTCGCGGGCGAGCGCGCCGACGGTGCCGAAGTGCTTGAGCGCCAACAGCCGTTCGGTCAGCGATACCCCGGCCGCATCGTCCTTCAACGCTTTCTGCAGCTCCTGCCAGCGTCGGTCGGTACGGAAATACGACGGATCCACCAGCTTGAATCCCTGCTCCGTGGCGAAGGTCTCAGCGCCGTCGCCGACCATCATCACGTGCGGCGAATGCTCCATCACGGCACGCGCCAGCAGGATCGGATTCCTCACGCGATGCACTCCCGCCACCGCGCCAGCGGCCAGCGTCGAGCCGTCCATGATCGAGGCATCCAGCTCGTTCTTGCCGTCGTGGGTGAACACGGCGCCCTTGCCAGCGTTGAACAGCGGATCGTCCTCGAGCACGGTGATCGCCGCCGTCACCGCATCGGTCGCGGTCTTGCCGGTCTTGAGCTCGGCGTAGCCCTTGCGCAAGGCCAGCTCCAGCGCCGCGCGCGCGCCAGCTTCGATCTGCGGCGTCATGCTTGCGCGTTCCACGCCCGCGCCGCCATGAATCACCAACAGCGGTGCCTGTTCGCCGTGCAGGGTCAGTTCGCCAGCGTGGACATCGGCGATCGCCTCGAACACCGGCCGGCTGACCTTGAAGTCCTTCAGGTCGATGCGGCTTTGCGTACCGACGCCGATGACGCGCGTGCCACGGTATTCGAGCGGCTTGCCGGCCTCGATCCGATCGGGCGTACCCTTCGGCTGCACCAGCCAGGCGAACCCGTTGTCGATGGTGAACAGCCGGCCGATACCGTTGCCGTCGACGCACAGCGCCGCATCCTGGTCCACGCCCAGGCCGACGACGTCGGCGTGCCCGGCATGGCGCAGATTGGCGATGAACGAGATCAGCCGCCCCAAGCGGCCCCGCTTGTGGAAGTGCGTATCGGTGACCACGCGCTGCATGTTCGGCAGATGCATGAAACCTCCGACCAGGGTCATGGCCTTGCCGAGCGGATCGTGCATCGCCTCCTCCGAGGTGATGCTGCCGCCATCCATCGCACCATAGGCATAGGCACCGAGGATGGCCAGGCCCGCGCTGGTACCGCCGATCGGCTTGCCGTGGGCGACATGTTCGTTCAACAGCGCATTGAGCGGCGTGCCCTTCCAGAAACGCACGTAATTGGCCTGGTCACCACCGGCGATGAAGATGCCGTCGGCATGCCGCACGATGTCCAGCACCTTCGGATCGCTGGCCGCCTCGCGATTGTGGAACACCAGCGTCTGCACCGACGCAACGCCGCCGACCTCGGTGTACAGCTCCTTCTGCATGTCGTCCTCGCCGGAGGCGCGGAGGATCACGAAATGTCCGTGTCCACCCTTGGCCGCGAACCAGGCGAATGCCTTGTGCGGCCACGTGCCCCCGCCCATCAGCATCAGCGCCGCCTCGGTAGGTCCCGGCGTCGGCGTTTTCAGATCGCCGATCTGGTAGTACTCGTAGCCCTGCCGGACCGCCGCGGGATCCGGCGACACCGCTGTTGCCGTGCGGCAGGCCATCAGCAGGCACAGGGAAAACACCAGCGAAAAACCGGTGCGGGAAAAGCGCTGCGAATGGCTGGGCAAAGTCATCGGCCAATGGTTCCTCGGGGAGAAAGCGAAGTGGTTCTCCAAACGATGGCGCAGTGCGAGCGATCGCGCGCAGTGCCATGGCCGGGACGAACGGGCGACACATATCCCCCACCCGATGCACGTGTCGCGGGCCATTTGACCAGACAGGTGTCATGGCGCTGTCATTGACGTGTGGATTGGCGTTACTGTCCGCGTCGTGGACGACTCCCTCAACGCCTGGTTCTGCCGCGAAATCCTCGTGCACGAGGGTGCGTTGATGCGCTATCTGCTGCGCTGCTGGTTTCGCCGCGAAGAAATCCACGACCTGCGCCAGGAAATCTACGTGCGGGTCTACGAGGCCGCTGCGAAGGCGCGGCCGGCGATGCCCAAGTCGTTCATGTTCACCACCGCGCGCCACTTGATGACCGATCGGCTGCGCCGCGCACGCGTCGTGTCGATCGATGCCGTGGGTGATTTGGACGCGCTGAACGTCTTGGTAGACGAGGTTTCGCCGGAACGTCGGTTGAGCGGGCGACAGGAGCTGCAACAGCTGACCGACGCTTTCGACCGCCTGCCCGATCGCTGCCGCGAAGTGGTGTGGCTGCGCCGGGTCGAGGAACTGTCGCAAAAGGAAGTGGCGCTGCGCATGGGCATCGGCGAAAAAACAGTGGAAAAGCAGATCGCCAAGGGCATGCGCTTGATCGCGGAATATTTTTACGGCGGCGACCACGCGCAGCACGGTTCGCGGCACCGCGTGGCAGCGAACACCGGGCATGGAGATGGCGATGACCAGCAGCAGGCAGATTGAACTGATCGCCTCCGCGTGGCTGGCCAGGCGCGACGGGAACGAATGGTCCGCGCACGACCAGCTGCAACTGGACGCGTGGCTGCAGGAATCCACCGCGCACCGCGTGGCGTATCTGCGCCTGGACGCCGCGTGGCGACAAAGCGATCGCCTGAAGGTGCTCGGCGCCGGCATGCCCGCAGGCGGCGTGCCCGAACGCGGAGCATGGGGCTTGGCTCCGCTGCCCGAGTCGCACGCGATGCCATCCGCATCCGGAACCGATGCCGAGCCACCGGCGAGAATCGCTGCGGCACGTCGTTCCAGTGCTTCGTCGGCCACCATGCGCGGGGCGCCGAAGAGCCGACCACGCAGACGGTTTCGCTACGCCACCGCCGGCCTCGCCCTGGTCGCACTGGCATCGCTGACATTGGGCTGGCGGCACTACACGGCGGTGGAGCAGGCCTCGTACCGCACCGCGGTCGGCGGCTTGCAGGATGTGTCGTTACCCGACGGTTCGGTGATCACGTTGAGCAGCGACAGCCGCATCCTGGTCACGCTTTCGCGCAACGAACGCCGCATCGACCTGCAGCAGGGCGAGGCGTTCTTCAAGGTCGCCAAGGATCCCGGCCGCCCATTCGTGGTCAGCGCCGGCGACCGTCGAGCGATCGCCGTCGGCACGCGTTACGACGTGCGCCGCGACGCGGCCGATCTGCGCGTCATCGTGACCCAGGGCGTGGTGCGGCTGGAGTCGGACAACGGGCCTGGCGGACCCAGCCAGCCGACCACCCTGCTGCCGGCCGGCAGCGTCGCGCTGGCCAGCGATGCCGGCGTGGTGGTGACTTCGGGTTCGGTACAGCAGGCGGAAGAATTCCTGAACTGGCGCAGCGGCTTCATCTCCTTCCACGACACGCCGCTGGCCTCGGCCGTCGCGGAATTCAATCGCTACAACGTCCGCAAGATCGTCATCGGCGATGCCTCGATCGGCGCCTTGCGGGTCGGTGGCAATTTCCGCTGGTCCAATGCCGAGACGTTCGTGCGACTGCTGGAACTGGGTTTTCCGGTGCGCGCCGTACGCGGCAGGGACACCATCGTGCTGAAGCGACGCTAGCGAACACGCGCTTTGCCGGCGCCCCTGGGCCGCCGCGCGCACGAAAAAGTGACGGGCGGGATTTGCATGGCACGTTCGTCACGCTAGTCAATGGCGCCACTGCGCGCCTCCACCCTGGGGAGAGGGTAACCATGATCCGTTCGTTCCGTACCACCTTGCTCTCTTTCGCCTGCTCGCTTTCGCTGGCCGCCTATGCACAGACCGACGCGGTACGGCAGGTCAGCATTCCCGCCGGCGACCTCGTGACCGCACTCGACAGCCTGGCGCGGCAGTCCGGCGCGCAGTTCATCTACCAGGCGGATCAGTTGCGTGGCCTGCGCACCCAGGGAGTCAGCGGCTCGCTGTCCACCGACGATGCGCTGAAGCGCCTGCTTGCCGGCAGCGGTTTCACCGTCCATCACGATGCCTCCGGCGCCATGGTGATCGTGAAGGACGATGGTCCGCGCGTTCCGCCGCCGTCGTCCCGTTCCACCTCGACGAGCCGTCGCGCACCCGCCGCCGACCGGGCGGCGGCGACCAAGCTGCAGGCGGTCGTGGTCACCGGCTCGCGCATCCCGCGCTCGCAGGTGGAAGGCCCCGCGCCGATCACCACGATCACCGCGCAGGACATCAGCAGGAATGGTTTTGCCACCGTTTCGGACGTGATGACCTCGCTTACCCAGAACCTCGGGGCGCTCGACAACAACCAGAGCACCGATGGCTTCTCGCCCGGCGCGCAGGCCGTCGATCTGCGCGGGCTCGGCCCCAACCACACGCTGGTGCTGGTCAACGGGCGGCGCATCGCCGACTACCCGCAAGCCTACGATGGCAACAGCAATTTCACCGACATTTCCAACCTGCCGACCTCGCTGATCGACCGCGTGGAAATCCTCAGCGGCAGCGCCTCCGCGATCTACGGTTCCGATGCCATGTCGGGCGTGATCAATTTCATCCTGAAAAAGAAGGTTGACGGCACCACCATCGATTACCGCGTCGGCGATACCCAGCACGGTGGTGGCAGTTCGCAACGGTTGCAGATAAGCAGCGGCTTTTCGAAGGGCAAGTTCGATTCGGTGTTCGGCCTGGAACTCTACGAAACCCAACCGATATGGGACTACCAGCGCAGTTACACCGATTCGCGCCTGGACAGCCCGGCCAAGCCCTCCAAAATCGTGGCGAGCCATACGTTCGTCCGGCAGGACGTCAACGGCAATTACATCGATCCGGGCCAGGCCACCTGCAACAACTTGTCCTACCTGGATCAAGGCTCGGTTTTCTATGCGTCACGTCCCGGCTATGCGCCCGACGACAACGGCGGACCCGGCTATTACTGCGGAAGCTACAAGGACGTCGGCTACGGCACGCTGGAGAACGGGCGCAAGTCCGCCAATTTCTTCGGTTCGGCCACCTATCACGTGAACGACCACATCGACCTGTTCCTGGACGTGCTGGCCGGTACGTCGCACCAGGACAGCTACAACACGTCCTTGAAGTGGCTGAACTGCGAAAAGCTGAACGGCGATTGCGCACCGACACCGTTCTACAACCAGGCCACCGGCCAGATCGAACAATGGGAACGCAACTATTTCACGCTCGAGGAAAACGGCGGCCTGAAGCCCGGCGAGATCCGCAACATCAACAATACGCTGTCGCTGACCACGGGCCTCAAGGGCAGTTTCGGCCAGAACGATCAGTGGAATTACGAAGCCTCGTTCGGCCACTCGCAAAACCAGCTCAAGAGCAAATGGCCGGCACTGATCGCCGCCAAGGCGCAGGCGTTGTATCTGGGACCGTCGCTGGGCGTCGATCCGGACAGTGGCTACCAGATCTACAACGCGCCGCCGAGCCGCCTCTACACGCCGCTGACGGTGGCGCAGTTCCGTTCCATCACCCAGGATTCGATCGACACCGACAAGAGCCGTTCCGAGGACTGGTCCTTCACCCTCAGCAACACCGAATTGTTCAATCTTCCGGCGGGACCGGTCGGTTTTGCCGGCGTGGCCGAGTACGGCAACCAGTATTTCGGCCTGAAGCCCGACCCGCTCTCGCTCGATGGCAGCTATTACGGCCTGCACAACGCCGTGGCGGTCGGTTCGCGTGACCACTCCGGCCTCGGCGTGGAATTCAGCGTGCCGGTGTTTTCGCAACTCATGCTCACCGCCGCGGGCCGCTACGACAAATACGAGTACGGCGCCAACGCGTCGGGCAAATTCACCTATGCGCTGGGTTTCGAATATCGCCCTTTCAAGACGCTGCTGCTGCGCGGCTCGCTGGGCACGGGCTTCCGCGCACCTGATCTTTCCTATCTTTACGCCGGCGACAGCGGTTCCAGCTCCAGCGGTACCGATTATTACCTGTGCCGTCGCGACGAACCCGACACCGGTCCGGACTATGTCGACAACTGCAGCAATGGCGACGTCGACTTCAACGGTCGCAGTCATGGCAGCACCGCGCTGAAGGACGAAACCAGCAAATCCTTCACCTATGGCTTCGTGTATTCGCCGACGCCGAACCTGGACTTCACCGCCGACTACTACAGCATCAAGGTGAACAACGAAGTCGAATACCAGGACAGCGACCTGATCCTGCGCGAGGAAGCGGATTGCCGTCTTGGCGTGGACGCCAACGGCGACCCGGTCGACGGCAATTCGTCGTTCTGCCAGCAGGTCGAGAGTCAGGTGGTGCGCAATTCACCGACCGCACCCTCCAACCCGAGCGGCATCACCTCGGTATTGGTGCTTCCGATCAACGCCGCGATGGACAGCACCTCGGGCGTCGATTTCGACACGCATTACCGCCTGACCACCGAGCGGTTTGGCAGTTTCAATTTTCACGCCGGCGCGACCTACGTGATCAGGCACCGGACACGGCTCTCGCCCGATTCTCCGATCGACAACGAGATGACCGACATCTACTACTACCTGATCCCCCGCACCAAGGCCAACGCCTCGGTGACGTGGACCTACCACGACTTCAGCACCACGCTGTACGGCTCGCGCCTGGGCGGCATACCGAACTACGACGGCACTCTCCGTCTCGCTCCGACCTTCAACTACAACGCGACGTTCAGCTACAACTTCAGCAGGAACTTCAACCTGTCGCTGGCCATCGACAACCTGTTCGACGCCAAGCCGCGACGCGACCCTACCTGGACCAGCTACCCGTATTACTACATTCCCTGGAACAACCCGACCGGTCGCGCCTTCTTTCTGGAAGCGAGCATGAAACTTGGCGGCAGCCATAGTGAGTGAACCGGAGATGCGGCGAGATGCCTTGAACGGCATCTCGACCGGTGGGCACGCATGAAATCCGCACGCTGCGCCATGCTCTGGATCGCGTGTTTGCTGGCATGCCCCACGCGAGAGGCGACGGCATCGCCGCCCGTTTTCCAGCTGAGTGACCTGCAGCGCATCGTGTCCCTCGGCGATCCGCAGATTTCCCCGGACGGGAAAGACATCGTCGTGATCGTGTCCACGCCGGACCGGGCGACGGACAAAACCAACAAAGAGATCGACCTGGTGGCTGTAGCGAACGGTGCACGCCGCACGCTCATCAGCCATCGCGAAAGCCTGTCATCGCCGCGCTGGTCGCCCGACGGCACGCGTCTGGCGTTCCTCGCGAAAGATCCGGTGAGCAAGCAGACCCAGATCTTCGTGATGTCGATCAAGGGCGGCGGCACCTGGCGCACGACCGACAACAAGCAAGGCGTGGATGCTTATTCCTGGAGTCCGGACGGGAAAAGCATCGCGTTCATTGCGCAGGATCCGCCGCTCCACGCGGAAGCGGTCAAGGCGCACAACAAGGTGTTCCAGGTCACCAACGGCCATTACCTGCTGACCAGGGATGTGGCGCCCTGGCAGTTGTGGATTGCACCGGCCGCGGGCGGGACAGCCACGCGGCTGACCGGGGGTGAGTTCAGCCTCGGCACCGATCAGGGCGGCACGACAACGCCCGCCTGGAGCCACGACGGCAAGCGCATTGCGTTTACCCGATATCCGGGCGTGCATTGGGCATCCATGTTTCTTTCCGTCGTCGCCGAAGTGAATGTCGCAAGCGGCGAAGTGCAGGCACTGGTTTCCGCGCAAGGCTCGGACCATATCGAATTCGCGCCGGCGGGCGGCGCCCATGCGTTCTCGCGCCCGCGCGACGGCGACCAGAACAACGGCAACGCCGTGTACGTGAACGTCGATGGCAAGACCCACGATGCGACGGCGGCAATGGCGCGTCATTTCAGCAACTACGCCTGGATGCCGGACGGCCGGACGCTGGTTACCGCCGGCAGCCTGGGCACGCATACCGTGCTGTGGGAACAGCCGCTGTCGGGGAAAGCCAGGCTGCTCGATCTCGGTGAAGTGGAGGCAAACAACGGTCTGGGTATCACGACGAGCAACGACACGACCAGCATGAGCGTCTCAAGAACCGGCGCCATTGCCTTCATCGGCACCACGGCCAATCATCCCAGCGAGCTGTACGTTCTGGATTCCATCCACGCCAGGCCACGTCGGCTCACCGACGTGAACGCCTTCACGGACAGCCTCGATCTGGGTCGCACGGAGTCCATCGAATGGGATGGCCCGGATGGTTTTCGCGAGGATGGCGTACTGGTCTACCCGGTCGGTTATGCGCGGGGACGCAAGTATCCGCTGGTAATCGTGATCCACGGCGGACCCACGATCGCTTCCAACGCGGGTTTCCAGCAGCTGGCGCAACTGCTGGCGGCCGCCGGCTTCCTGGTGTTCCAGCCGAATTATCGCGGCAGCCCCAATCTGGGCGATGCGTACGAACACGCCATTTACCGCAACACCGGCGACGGCCCGGGCAAGGACGTGATGGCCGGTCTCGCTGCGGTGGAAAAGCTCGGCATGGTGGACGAGAGCCGCATCGGCGTGTCCGGCTGGTCCTACGGCGGTTTCATGACCGCGTGGCTCACCAGTCACTACGACATGTGGAAAGCCGCCGTCGCCGGCGCTCCGGTCACTGACTGGCTGATGGACTACAGCATCTCCTACTACCAGGAGGGCGATGCGTATCTGTTCGGTTCATCGCCGTGGACGAACGAAGGCTGGGACATATGGCGTGAGCAATCGCCGATCACGCATGTGCGCAACGTCAGGACCCCGACGCTGATCATGGCCGACGTTATGGACACGAACGTGCCGATCGTGAATGCCGAGGAGTGGTATCACGGGCTGCGCGACAACGGCGTACCCGTCGAGTTCTATGCCTATCCCGAAACATCGCACCTGCCGCATGACATCGTGCAGGTCAGCGACATGTATCGCCGCTGGATAGAGTGGATGGAGAAATACCTCAAGTGACGCGCGAGGCAGGCCTCGCGGCGAGGATCGCGCGGAACCTCAGACGTTGAAGCGGAAGTGCAGCACGTCGCCTTCCTTGACCAGATAGTCCTTGCCTTCGAGACGCAGGCGGCCAGCTTCCTTGGCGCCACCTTCGCCCCTGTACTTGATGAAGTCGTCGAACGAGATCGTCTCGGCGCGGATGAAGCCGCGCTCGAAGTCGGTGTGGATCACCCCGGCGGCCTGCGGCGCGGTGGCGCCGCGCTTCACCTGCCACGCACGCACTTCCTTCACGCCGGCGGTGAAGTAGGTCTGCAGGTCAAGCAGCTTGTAGCCGGCGCGGATCACCCGGTTCAGGCCCGGCTCGTCCAGGCCCATGTCCTGCAGGAATTCATCGCGGTCGGCGTCTTCCAACTGCGCCATCTCCTCCTCGATCGCGGCACACACCGGCACCACCTCGGCGCCTTCGGTGAGCGCACGTGCACGCACGGCATCGAGCAGCGGATTGTTCTCGAAGCCGTCGTCGGCGACGTTGGCGATGTACATCAGCGGCTTCAGGGTGAGCAGGAACATGTCGCGCACCAGGGCCTTCTCTTCGGCATCAAGGCCTATGGAACGCGCCGAGCGCCCGTCGTTGAGCGCAGCCGACAACTTCTGCAGCACCGGCTTTTTCGCCAGCGCCTCCTTGTCGTTGGCCTTGGCCGCACGCTCGGCCTTGTTCAGCGCCTTCTCCACCGATTCGAGATCGGCCAGCGCCAGCTCGGTGTCGATCGTCTCGATGTCGGAGATCGGGTCGACCTTGCCGGCGACGTGGATCACGTCACCCTCGAAGCAGCGCACCACGTGGGCGATCGCATCGACCTCGCGGATGTGCGCGAGGAACTTGTTGCCTAGACCCTCGCCTTTGGACGCACCGGCGACGAGGCCGGCGATGTCGACGAATTCCATCGTGGTCGGGATGACCTTCTGCGGCTTCACGATCTCCGACAGCTGGTTCAGCCGCGGATCGGGCACCGGCACGATGCCGACGTTCGGCTCGATCGTGCAGAACGGGAAGTTCGCCGCCGCGATGCCGGCCTTGGTCAGCGCGTTGAACAGGGTGGACTTGCCGACATTGGGCAAACCGACGATGCCGCATTTGATGCCCATGATGGAGCTCCGGGGAACGGGGAACGGGGAACGGGGAACGTGAGGCTTGAGGAGAGGTGAACGTTGCAGCCTTGGCCAGGCGCTTACGTTCCCCGTTCCCCGTTCCCCGTTCCCGCTGTATGTAGCTGTTGCATCGCCTTCTCAAACTGGCCGTCCACCGCCAGCGGCAGCACGTCCAGTGCGCGGCCGATACCGCCAAGGATCGCGTCCTCGTCCTGCGCCGACGGCCGGCCCAGCACCCATGGCGTGACCTGGTCGCGATGACCGGGATGACCGATGCCCACGCGCAGGCGATGGAACTTGCCGTGGCCGAGGTGGGCCATGGTGTCGCGCAGGCCGTTCTGGCCGCCGTGACCGCCGTCGAACTTCAGGCGCACGGTGCCGGCAGGCAGGTCCAGATCATCGTGCGCAATCAGGCACTGTTCCGGTTCGATCTTGTAATAGCGCAACGCCGAAACCACCGCGATGCCGCTTTTGTTCATGAAGGTGGCCGGCTTCAACAGCCATACCTGCTGACCGCCGATGCGCACCTTGCAGGTTTCGCCGTGCAGCTTGCCGTCGAAGGCGAAGCGCTCGCCCTGCCCGCTGGCGAGGGCGTCAACTAGCCAGAACCCGGCGTTGTGCCGGGTTCTGAGATATTCGGCACCGGGATTGCCCAGCCCGACAATGAGTCGCAAACCAGCCATGAGCGGCCAGCCACGCGATCCCGCGCCCTCGCGGACGCGGGATCACACGACTTACTTCTTGTCGCCAGCCGGCTTGGCGGCAGGCTTCGCCGCTGCGGCCTTGGTGGCCTCGGCCTCGGCCTCGGCGGCAGCGTCCTCGGCAGCGTCCGCCGCGCTTTCCCTGACCACGTTCACGGTGACCACCGCGATGTCGTGGGCCTCGCCCAGTTGCAGCGCCGGCAACTCGACATTGGGCGGCAGCTTCAGCTGCGACAGGTGAATGATGTCGCCGGCTTCGAGCGCACCCAGGTCCAGCTCGATGAACGCGGGCAGATCCCTCGGCAGACAGGTGACTTCCACCTCGGTCAGGTTGTGCGAAATCACCACACCGGAGGTCTTGCCGGCGGGCGACTTTTCCTTGTTGAGGAAGTGCAGCGGAACGTTGGCGCGCAGCTTGGCGTTCTCGTCGATGCGCAGGAAGTCCATGTGCATCATCAGCTGCTTGAACGGGTGCTTCTGCCAGTCACGCACCAGTACCTTCTGCACCTTGCCGTCGACGTTGAGGTCGAGCACCGAGGAGAAGAACCACTCGTTCTTGGCGGCGAGCAGAATGGTGTTGTGCTCGATCTGGATGCTTTCCGGCGGTTGGCCGGCACCGTAGACAACGGCAGGCACGAAGCTCGCATGACGCAGGCGGCGGCTCGCACCTTTCCCCTCGTCCTTGCGGCTTTGCGCCTTGATTTCATGAGTCTTGGTCATTTCATTTACTACCTTGGAATTGTTCCGCCTTGCGGCGGAGGGATGACTCTCTCGCGACCAGGAGAGCCGGGATTGGGAACGGGGAACGGGGAACGGGGAACATGAAGCCTGACACAAACCGGCTTTTGTTCCCCGTTCCCCGTTCCCCGTTCCCTGATTTCAATCCACGTACAGCGAACTCACCGACTCGCCAAAGGCGATGCGGCGAATGGTTTCGGCCAGCAGCTCGGCGACCGAGAGCTGGCGGATCCTGGCGCAGGCCTGTACCTCGGGCCGCAGCGGCAGGGTGTTGGTGACCACCAGCTGGTCGAGCTGGGAGCCTTCGATATTGCTGATCGCCGCACCCGACAGCACCGGATGCACACAGTACGCCACCACCTTGCGGGCGCCGCGCTCCTTCAGTGCCGCGGCAGCCGCGCACAAGGTGCCGGCGGTGTCGACGATGTCGTCGACCATCACGCAGGTCTTGCCTTCGACGTCACCGATGATGTTCATCACGGTGGACACGTTGGCACGCGGGCGGCGCTTGTCGATGATCGCCAGGTCGGCGTCGTCCAGCCGTTTGGCGATCGCCCGCGCCCGCACCACGCCGCCCACGTCGGGGCTGACCACGATCAGGTCTTCCATGCTGTGGCTGCGCCAGATATCGGCCAGCAGCACCGGCGAGGCATACACGTTGTCGACCGGGATATCGAAGAAGCCCTGGATCTGGTCGGCATGCAGGTCCACCGTCAGCACCCGGTCGACGCCCGCGGCACCGATCATGCTGGCGGCCAGCTTGGCGGTGATCGGCACCCGCGCCGAGCGCGGCCGGCGGTCCTGCCGGGCGTAACCGAAGTACGGCATCACCGCGGTGACGCTGGCGGCCGAGGCGCGCTTCAGCGCGTCGGTCAGCGCCAGCAGCTCGAACAGGTTCTCCGCACTGGGCGCGCCGGTCGGCTGGATCACGAACACTTCCTGCCGGCGGACGTTCTCCTCGATCTCGATCTGCACCTCGCCGTCGCTGAACGTGCCGACCTGCGCCTTGCCCAGCGGCACGCCCAGGCGATGGGCGACATCCTCGGCCAGCGCGCGATGCGCGTTACCGGTAAACAGCATCATCGGGGTGGACGTGTCCACAGGTATTACCTCGAAACTCAGCCATCTGGTGAATGGCTGGGGCGGCAGGATTCGAACCTGCGAATGCGGGAATCAAAATCCCGTGCCTTAACCAGCTTGGCGACGCCCCAGTGTTTTGTGTGTTCGGTCGTGCCCGTTGCCTGTACGTGCCTTTGCCTGTTTTGGTCAACTTCTTCCGTGCTGTCGCGCCAGCGTATCGTGCAGGGGTGAAACATCCATGCCGCGGGCCACGTGCGCCCCGAATGCCGCCGGACAGCGATCAGCCACGGCGCATGCCCGCGCCAGCGAACGCAGTTCCAGGAACACGCAACCACCGCTGCCGGAAAGCCGCGCCGCGCCGAAACCGCCCAGCCAATCGAGTGCCTCGGCCACTCGCGGGTGCCGCGCACGCACGACCGGCAGGAAGGCGTTCTCGGTAGTTTCGCCCGAAGCAAAGGACGAAATTGTCGCCCGCGGCGCATTTCGTGTCAATTCAGGCGCTTGAAACAGCGCCGCGGTCGGCACCGGTTCCCGTGGATCCAACACAACGTAATACCGCCGCGGCAGCCGGATCGGGCTGAACTGGTCGCCGATACCCTCGCCCCAGGCCGAACGCCCGCGCACGAACACCGGCACGTCGGCACCGAGCCGCCGACCCAACCCGGCCAACGCATCCTCGTCGAGGCCGAGGCCCCACAGATGATTGAGCGCCACCAGCACGGTGGCCGCGTCGGAACTGCCGCCACCCAGGCCGCCGCCCATCGGAAGGCGCTTGCCAACGTCGATGTCCACGCCCGTGCTGCCGCCGGCATGCTGCTGCAACAGCTGCGCGGCGCGCACGGCCAGATCATCCTGCGCCGACACCCCGGCAGCCCCGTGCAGACGCCGGACCTCGCCATCCTCGCGCAGCCGCAGGCGAACCTCGTCGCCCCAGTCGAGCAGGCGGAATACGGTCTGCAGCTCGTGATAGCCGTCGGCCCGGCGGCCGATGATGCGCAGGAACAGGTTCAGCTTGGCTGGCGCCGGCCATGCGCTCCATTCGCCGCGTGCCGGCGCCGACAGGGTGCGACTCATGAACACGCGCAAATGGTCAGGAAAGCCATGCTCGCGATCGCGCTGGCGCGCATGTGCGAACACCGGATCGTCCTTGTCGACGACGGCAAAACCGTGCCGCGCATAGAACGGTGCATTCCATGGCACGTCGGCCAGCGTGCCCAGGTCCATGCGCCGGTAACCCGCCTCGCGTGCCCAGGCACAGCCGTGTTCGAGCAGGGCCGCACCGATGCCACGCCGGCCGTGTTCCGGCAACACGTCGATCTCGGCGATGCCGATCGCGCCACCGATCAACTCGTCATCGAGCCAGACGAAGCCGACCGGTTCAGCCGATTCGCCGAACGCCGCCCACACCAGGCCGCGATCGATCGCCTGACGCAGCAGTTCGGGCGGAATCGACACGGCAGCGTAGTGCGGCCATGCCGGGTGCCCGCGAAACAGCTGCACGGCCTTGCGCTCGATGGCGCACAAGGCGTCGACATGGCTGGGCTGGGCGCGTGCGATCTGGATGGGCATGATGGTTGCGGAATCTGCGCGGTGGCCGCGCCGCCAGCGGGGCGCAAAGCGTACCCGGGCAAGCGCGCTTATTGAAACTGCCAGGATTCGATCGACAGGCGGACCTTGTATGGCGGCTTCGACGCGTACACCTTGGTGGGCAGTGGCGGATGCCGGCTGTCGTCCCAGGCATGATAGTCGACCGTCCAGCCATCCTGTTGCAGCAGCGCGGGCAGCCGGTTCGCGCCAAAGCTGAGCTCGGCCGGCCCGCCATCGGCGCGCAGCCCGAGTACCCACGCGCGCAGGTTGCGCAACGGCACCTCCCAACCGAGCGCCTTGCGCATCAACGCCTCCGCGTCAGGGCCCTGCAACGGACCGCCATCGAGCCCCTCCAGCAAGGCGCCGTCCGGACCGCCGCTCAGGCGGAAGCTCTTGCCGGTGATCGGTGCGCGCAGCACGAAGACGTAGTGGTCGCCTTGCTGGGTCCAGCTGAAGCTGCCGCTGCCGCCCTCATGGCCGTCGGACACCCCGAGCCGACCCTGCAGGGCCCAGCGGTCCACTCCCGCCAGCATCTGCTCGCGCACCCGTTGCGCGTCGAGCAGGCCAGCATCGCCCTGCATGCGCACCGCCGGCGCGCAGGCGGCCAGCAGCGCGGGCAGCAGCACGGAAATGAATCGCCATGATCCGCTCATGGATGAAGCCGCTTGAGCGCGTCCTGCAGGCTGCTGCTGTGCGGATCGAGCTTGCGTACCTCGTCGAAGATCCGTTGCGCATCCTGCCGGCGCCCCTGCTTCCACAGCACCTCGCCCAGGTGCACGCCGACGTCGGCATCCTTGCGTGCAAGCCAGGCGCCACGCAAGGTCTGCGCGGCCTGCTCCAGATGGCCCAGGCGATATTGCAGCCAGCCCCAGGAATCGGCGATCGCCGGATCGTGCGGCTTGGCCGCGCGTGCGGCCTGCAGCAGCTTCTCCGCCTCGGGCAGGTCGCGATTGGCGTCGGCCAGGGTGTAACCCAGCGCGTTGCTGGCGTCGATGTCGCCCGGCCTGACCTTCAGCAGGTGCTGGAAATCCTTCACCGCCCGGTCGATCTGGCCGGCCTCGGCATAGGTCATGCCGCGTCCGTAGAGCAGCCCCGGATCGTCGGGCATCACCTGCAGGGCGCGGCTGAACGCGGTTTCCGCCTTGGCATAGTTCTGCTCGCGCAGATAGAGCTCGGCGTCGGCCTGCCACGCCTGGCGCAGCTGGGCCGGCTGTTCGAGGTAATCGATCTGCAGTTGTCCCAGCAGCTGATGGGCCTCGCTGCGCTTGCCCTGCGCATGCAGGATCAACGCACTGCGCAAGGCCGCGTCGAAGGCATGCGGGTCGTCATCGCCAACCTGGTCGTACCAGTCCAGCGCCTCGGCGTCGCGATGCTGCATTTCGGCCAGTTGACCGAGCAGGTAGCTGCTGTGTGCCCGCTCATCGGGTGCAGCCTGCTGCAACTCGCGATACAACCCGACCAGGGCCTTCATGTCCTCGTGGCGGGCGGCCAGCGCGGCTCGCATCGCGTAGATGTCGGCATCCTGGGCGCCGTGCGCGAGCAACCGCGATGCTGCCGCGTCGTCACCCGACTCGCTGAGCACGCTGGCGTAGGCCAGCCGCAAATGGGTGTCCTTCGGCGATTTCGCCAGCGCCTTCTGCAGCAGCGCCTGCGCCCCCTTGCGATCGCCATCCTTGAATTTCATCTGGGCCGCCCAGGCATAGGTCTCGGCGCTGTGGAAGCGCTGCACGGCCGCCTCGGCGATCTTCACCGCATAGGCGTGGCGACCCAGCTTGTCGCCCAGCTCGCTCATCGCCAGCCAGGCTTGCGCGTCGGCAGGCAGGCGCTGCGGCGTAGCCAGGGCCTCGAGCAGGCGTGCCGCCTGGGCCTGGTCGCGCGCGGTCACCAAGACCCGGCCGAACTGCCGCCACGCGTCCCTGGCGCCGCTGCCGGTGAGCAGCTCCAGCTGGCGTGCCGCCTCCGCGGCATCGCCATGATCGAGCGCCAGCTCGGCTCGCGCCTGGGCCATGCGGACCGGCTTGGCACCGAGCGTCTGCCAGCGATCCAGCGCGCGCCGGGCGGCATCGCCGTCATGCACGGCAATCGCGAGACCGGCGGCCCGTTCAGCCACCTCCGGATCGACACTCAGCGCCATCGCCTTGTCGTAATGCGCGGATGCGGCCTTCAAATCGGTCCGGCTGAGCGCCATCTCGCCGGCCAGCAATTGCGCCAGCAGATCGTGCTCCGCGTCCGGCGTGGCCACCACCAACCGGGCCAGCGGCTGCGCCGTGGCGCTGGCGACAGGTCGTGACGGCGCCGTGGCGCAGGCATTCAGGACAAGCGTCAGCGCCGACAGTGCCGTAAAATGCCGCAGTTGCTTGAACTTGGTCTGCCAGCTCCGCACACTGTTCTCCATCCATCTGCCCGTTGCAGCCGTATCCGTTGATGACCGGCGCCCGGGCCAAGCTTAGCCTACGCCGCCAAACTCCCGCCGCCGAGATGTCTCCCGCCTCATGCCGCTGATCGCCCTCGGACTAAATCACCTTACCGCGCCGGTCAGCCTGCGCGAACAGGTGGCGTTCGACGAGGACGCCGCAGGCACGGCCCTGCTCGAACTGGCCCGCGAACCCGGCGTCGAAGAGGCGATGATCCTTTCCACCTGCAATCGCACCGAGCTCTACGTCGGCGTGGCGACAGGAGCTGAGGATATCCCGCAGGCGTGGCTGAGTCGTCACCACCATCTGACTCCGGGCAAGCTCGATGAGTTCCTGTACCGGCACGAGGAGCAGGATGCCGTGCGCCACATGTTCCGCGTGGCCACCGGGCTGGATTCGATGGTGCTGGGCGAACCGCAGATCCTGGGCCAGGTCAAGAACGCCTACCAGCAGGCACGGCACGCGCAAGCCCTGAAGGCGCCGCTGGATCGACTTCTTCAGCATACCTTCGCGGTGGCCAAGCGCGTGCGCACGGACACCCGGATCGGCGCGCATACGGTATCCGTGGCGTTCACCGCCGTGCGCCTGGCGGAACAGGTCTTCACCGACCTGGAACAGGCCTGCGTGCTGCTGATCGGGGCCGGCGATACCATCGAACTGGCCGCCCGGCATCTGGCCGAGCGGCGCGCGCGCCGCCTGATCGTCGCCAACCGCACGCTGGAAAGCGCGCAGGAACTGGCCGGTCGCTACGGCGGCTACGCGATCGCGCTGGCCGACCTGCCGCAACACCTGGCCGAAGCCGACATCGTGATTTCGTCGACGGCCGCACGCCAGCCGATCGTCACGCGCGAGATGGTCGCACAGGCCATGGCGACGCGCCGGCGCAAGCCGATGTTCATGGTGGATATCGCGGTGCCGCGCGACATCGAGGAATCGGTCGGCAGCCTGCCCGACGTGTATCTCTACGGCATCGACGACCTGCGCCAGGTGATCGACGACAACCGCCGCTCGCGCGAGGCCGCCGCCCGCGAGGCCGACGCCATCATCGACCTGCAGGTCGACCGCTACATGGCCTGGCGTCGTGCGCTCACGCTGAGGAACCCCGCGCTGGACATGCGTCACCACGCGGAGGTCCATCGCGACGAGGTGCTGGGCAAGGCGCGCCTGATGCTGGCCCATGGCAAGTCGGCCGACGAAGCGCTCGCCTTCCTTGCCAACACGCTCACCAACAAGCTGCTGCACCACCCCAGCGCGCGCCTGCGCGAGGCCGCGCTCAGTGGCGACCTGGACCTGCTGCACGCCGCGGGCCGGCTGTACGGCCCCGACGAAGAGGACCAGGGAACGAGGGACGAATAGCGAGAGCGGCTGGCTGCCGCTTTCGAACCGTTCCCGCCACGATGGCGCCGCTGCGCCTTCATTCCCCGCCAGCCCCCTTCCACGCTGCTTCCCATGACTCCATCCATTCGCCGCAAGCTCGAGGCACTGGCCGAACGCCATCAGGAAATCGGCCTGCTGCTGTCGCAACCCGAGGTGCTGGCCGACAACAGCCGCTTTCGCGCGCTGTCGCAGGAATATGCCCAGATCGAACCGATCGCCGCCTCGCTGCGCCAGCACGAGCAGGCGGAGCGCGAGCTGGCCGAATCGCGCGGCATGCTCGAGGATGCCGAACTGCGCGAGATGGCCGTCGACGACGTGGCGCGGCTGGAACAGCGCCTGCTCGATCTCGACCGCGAGCTGCAGTTGCTGCTGCTGCCGAAGGATCCGCGCGACGAGGCCAACCTGTATCTCGAAGTGCGCGCCGGCAGCGGCGGCGACGAGGCGGCGATCTTCGCCGGCGATCTGTTCCGCATGTACCTGCGCTACGCCGAAGGGCGCCGCTGGCACGTCGAGGTGCTCAGCGAACACGCCGGCGAGCATGGCGGTTACAAGGAGATCGTGGCCCGCGTCGAAGGTGCTGGTGCCTATTCGCAACTGAAATTCGAATCGGGCACCCACTGCGTGAAGCGCGTGCCGGCCACCGAGTCGCAGGGACGCATCCATACCTCCACCGCCACCGTGGCCGTGCTGCCGGAGCTGGACGAGATCGACGACATTCCGATCAACCCGGCCGACCTGAAAGTGGATACCTTTCGCGCCTCGGGTGCCGGCGGCCAGCACGTCAACAAGACCGACTCGGCGATCCGCATCACCCACCTGCCGACCGGCACCGTGGTCGAGTGCCAGGAGGAACGCAGCCAGCACAAGAACCGCGCCCGCGCGATGAGCCTGCTGAAGGCGCGCCTGCTCGACACCGAACGCAGCAAGCAGACCGCCGAACAGGCCGAGTCACGCCGGCTGCAGGTCGGCACCGGCGATCGCAGCCAGCGCATCCGCACGTACCGCTACAAGGACAACCTGGTCACCGACCACCGGATCGGCCTGAACCTGTACAGCCTCGCCGAGATCATGCAGGGCGGCCTCGGCGAACTGATCGACACGCTGACCCGCGAGCACCAGGCCGACCAGTTGCAGGCGCTGGGCAGCGCCTGAACCGCGCACCGGGCGCACGCCGGGACTCAGCCGGTGATGAATCCGGACAGATCCTGCTCGGCCAGGTTCTCGCGGAACACCTGCTCCACCTTCGCCGCCGGCGGCCCCTGCCGGAGCCACTGCTCAAGCACGTCCAGCGCCTCGCCACGGCCACTGGCCAGCACCTCCACGCGGCCATCGTCGAGATTCTTCGCATGACCGCTCAGCCCCAGACCCAGCGCTTGCCCGCGGGCACTGGCGCGGAAAAACACACCTTGCACGCGACCGCTGACGATGAAGCGCGCCGTCGGCATCAGCCACCGCCGGTCCCGATCCACTGCGCCAGCAACGCCGCGGTCACTGGCCCCACCTGGTGTTGCACCACCTTGCCGTCCGGGCCGATCAGGTACGTGGTGGGCAGGCCGCGTGGCTCGTCGAAATCCTTCAGCGGCTTGTCCAGGGGCACCTGGGCGACCGGATAGACCACCGGATGCTTGGCCAGGAATGCCTTGATATCCGCCGGCGCGGTGTCGTCGTAAGCCAGTCCGATCGCGCGGACGTTCTTGTGGGTGGCGACGAAGTGCGAGATGTCCGGCATCTCCTTGATGCACGGCACGCACCAGGTCGCCCAGTAGTTGACGATCACCCAGTGCCCGCGCTGCGCGGCGAGGTCGAACGCCTTGCCGTCCAGCGTGGTGACCTTGAGCGTGGGTTGCAGCGGCATCGCCGCATGCGCGGGCATGGCAAGCACCAGCGCCAAAGCCAGCGCGGCGAACGGTTTGAAAAGAGTCATGCAGTTTCCTCGGATTCGGTGGTCGCCGGCGCCGGAAACGCCCGGTGCAGTCGCGTACCCAGTTGCGTATCCAGCGCCGCGGCCACCCTGGTGAGCAAGCCGATCAGTTCGGCCGGCAGGTCGAGACCCAGCTGTACCACTTCCTCGGCCGGATGCAGCGGCAGACGATAGCCGGTATGGGCATAGATCCGCAGCAGGTCGGTACTGTCGAGGCTGCGACAGAGCAGCCAGCCACCGGTCTCGCCTTGCCGGATCAACCCGGCACGCCGCAAATCATCGAAATAGGCGGCGATCAGGCCACTGGGCAGATACGGCTCGCGCACCCGCACCGCCACCGGATCCACCCAGGCACCCGCGCGCTGCGCCTCGACGAAATGCCGCAGCACCACCATCAGCCCGAGGAACTCCGCGCCTTCCGGCAGGGTTTTATCGGACGGCTGGTATTCGTAGGAGGAAATCGACGCGGCGATCGAGGCACCGAGTATCACGATGACCCACGACAGGTAGATCCACAGCAGGAAGATCGGCAGCGCTGCCAGTGCGCCATAGATCTGCTGATAGGTATGCGCACTGTGCACGAACCAGCGGAAACCCCAGCGTGCGAACTCGAACAGCACCGCGCCGAGCATCGCGCCGATCGTGGCATCGCGCCTCGACACGCGCCGGTTCGGCACCACCACATACAACAGCCACAAGGTGATGAAGGTGACCACGAACGGCAGCACGCGCAGCAGACGCCCACCCATTCCCAACTGCACGGCTGTACCTTGCAGCAACGGCAGCGCGGTGAGGTAGGAGCTCACTGCGAGGCCGCCAACCACCAGGATCGGCCCCAGCGTCAACGCGGCCCAGTACAGCAGCAGGCGCGAGACCCAGCCGCGAGGACGCTGCACGCGCCAGATCCGGTTCATCCGGTCCTCGATGCTGACCATCATCGAGATCGCGCTGAACAGCATCACCAGGATGCTGATGCCGGTCAGCCCGCTGGCGTTGCTGGCGAATAACTGCAATGCCTCCTGCACGTGATGCCCTGCGGCCGGCACGAAACTGCGGAATACGAAATTGAGCAGGGTGTCGCGCGCACCCGCGAACACCGGGAACACCGAGAACATCGCCAGCGCCGCCACCATCAGCGGCACCAGCGACACCAGGGTGGTGTAGGACAGCGCGCCGGCCGTCTCGAAGCACTTGTCGTCGACGAAGCGCTGCCACAGGAAGCGGCTGAAGCTCGAGGTGCGGTCGCGGTCGTAACGCAAGGCCATGGACATCCCTTCGTGGATTGCCGTCCCGCAATCGGCGTGACGGCAACATCGGCGGCATCACTCGTTACACTAGCGCATCGCCACTGAATGCCCCAAATGCATGGACATCCTCGTTCTGTACTACAGCCGCAGCGGCCACACCGCCCAACTGGCACGACTGATTGCCCGCGGCATCGAGGAAGTACCCGGCATGCGCGCACGCCTGCGCCAGGTGCCCCCGGTGGCACCGGTGACCGAGGTGGCGCAGCCGCCCGAGCCCGAAGACGGTGCGCCGTACGTGCAGAAGCAGGATCTGCTCGATTGCGTGGGGCTGGCCATGGGCAGCCCCACCCGCTTCGGCAACATGGCCGCGCCGCTGAAATATTTTCTCGACTCGACCGGCGCCGAATGGGCCAGCGGTGCGCTGGTCGGCAAGCCCGCCGCGCTGTTCACCTCGACCAGCACCATGCACGGCGGCCAGGAATCCACCCTGCTGACGATGGCCCTGCCGCTGCTGCATCACGGCATGCTCGTGCTCGGCGTGCCATATACCGAGCCGGCGCTGACCGCGACGCTGAGTGGCGGCACGCCCTACGGCGCCAGCCATGTGGCTGGCGCCAAGGGCGACAACCCGATCAGCGAACACGAACGTGAGCTGGCCCGCGCGCTGGGCCGGCGCCTCGCTGATGTCGCGCGCCGGTTGGCGGATCGGCCGTGAGCGGCGCGGCGGGCGCGCCGGTCCTGCCGGCCTACCGCATCGGCCTGCTCGCCTGGGCGCTGCTGGTGCTGCTGCAACTGGCCTGGCATGGCTGGCTGTTCCCGGCGCAAACGATGCCGGCGTGGCTGGTGCTCGTGGTCACCGTCGTGCCCCTGCTGCTGCCGTCGTTCGCGCTCGGCAACATCCGCCGCGCCCTGCTGTGGGTCGGCATCCTCAGCCTGTTCTATTTCTGCCACGGGGTGGCCGAAGCCTGGAGCGCCCCCGGCGAACGCGTGCTGGCGTGGGTGGAAATCGTGTTGACCGTGGGCCTGATCGCCATGCTCGGCGCGGGCGTCAGGCGCCGCACCACGCCGCACTGAAATCCATGCGTCGGCGCGCGCCCCACTTCAACTCGACCGGATCACCCGCACCACCGATTCGCACTGGTCGACGAAGCCCATCCGGCGATACAGCGCACGGGCGCCCTCGTTGCCGCGCATGACATGCAGGAACGGCGTTTCGCCGCGCAGCAGCTGGCGCCGGATCAGCCTGGCGGTGAGCCGGCGCGCCAGTCCACGACCTTGCGCCTGCGGATCCGTGCAGATGCCGCTGACCTCGCGCAGGTTGTCGGCGAAGGCGCGCTCGCCGGCCATCGCGAGCAGTCGCGCGCCATCGAACAGGCCGAAATAGTCGCCCAGTTCGATCGTGCGTGGGCCGAACGGGCCGGGCCGGGTGAGCGCGGCCAGCGCCATCGCCTGTTCCACATGCTCCGACCCCAGCAGCAGGGCGTCAGGGGCACTGTCCAGCGCAGGCAGCTCACCCGCCCACAGCATCTTGAACATCGTCGATTCCAGTTCGACACGCCAGCCGGCCGGCGCCGGCCCGGCCCAGCCGTCGGTGTAGAACGACTCGCCGGGCGTGCAGTACGGTCGCAGCGCGTCGAAATCCGGCTGCGCCTGATTGGCGAAACCGAGGATCGGCGGGAATCCCGGCGCATACCGGCGCGCCCCGCCCGCGCCGACGGCGAAGCACGCCTGCGGCCCGCTCAAGGCATGCCAGAAGACATTGTCGAGGATGGACGATGCCACCGGCGCTACAGCTCGCGACTCATGAACACGCAGTACGGATCGGCGAGGTAGTTCGCAAACGGCTCGCATGGAACGAAACCGAAGCCGGCATACAGCCGATGCGCGGGCGCGAACGCCGCCGCCGATCCGGTTTCCAGGCTGAGCCGCCGATAGCCGCGCTGCCGCGCCTCGTCGAGGATGTGTCGCAGCAGGGCCGCCGCCACGCCCTTGCGCCGATGGCGCGAAGCGGTGCGCATCGACTTGATCTCCGCATGCTGCGCGTCGAGCCGCTTCAGCGCACCGCAACCCAGCAACTCGCCGTCCTGCCACGCCGCCCAGAAGCTGATTCCCGGCTGGCGCAGCGCCTCTGCATCCAGCGCGTGGATGCTCTCCGGCGGCGAGTGAAGCGCCATGTCTCGCAGGTGCTCGCGCAGCAGGTCGATGACGTCGGGGCCGGTCAGATCGTCTGGACGGATCAACATGAGTGTCTGCTGCCTGGATGAGCCCGTGAATCAATTGAAAGAGGATGGATCATGTTTGCCGGTGAAAGGCGGCACCATCGCAAGCCGGCAACAGTCATCCGCGTCGAGGCATGGAATCCCCAGTTCCGCAGCAAGCGCGGCGCCAGGTGTTGACGTCCCCGAACCGGAGGCACTGGTGACGTGGACAAGCCAGCGGGAGACATCCGCCATCAGCCGAACACCACCATGCTCTGCCGACTCAGCGCCACCGGCTCCCCGCGCGGCCCCCACAGCATCACGCTCTGGTTGGTGTAGCCGTCGCGGGCGGCGAGCAGCTCGGCGTCGACGCGCCAGTCGTCCATGCCGAGATCGTCGTAGCGGTCGCGCAGCATTTCGATCATCCAGGTCAGCGAACTGCCCGGGGTCTGCCGGTCGAACAGCGACAACGCGATCGGCGGAATGAAATCGGCAAAGGCCAGCACGTGGGTTTCGTCCGGACGCCCTTCGTCGCGCAGTGAAAGTTGCAGCACGGACTGCCGTTGCGAACCACCACTGAAAGGCGGCTCGCCGCGCAGCCAGCGCACGCGGAAGTGCTGGGCGAACGCCGGCATCAAACCTTCCACATATTGCACTTCCTTCGCCGCGGTCGCGACGACCGGCGGCTGTTCCGGCCGGAAATCCAGCACGGAAGCGCGTGCACTGCCGAACACGCCAAGCAGCCGGCACAAGACCTGTTCTCCGTCGCACAGACTCGCCTCGACATGCATCGCGCTGCGACCGCGACGCAGGCAGGCAGCACGGATCGCTACGCTGCCGGCGGGCACCGGGGACAGAAAGGTGGTCTGCAGCGTGCGCAGCGGCATGTCCGGCGGTACCAGTTCGCGCATGGCGCGCAAGGCCAGCGCCGCCTGCAGCCCACCGAAGGCACTGCGCCCCTGCAGCCAGTCCTCGCTGACGCTGGCGCTCCATTGATCGCCGTGGCGCGTGACACTTTGCATGGCTTGTGAAAACTTCATCGCGGCTCCTGCTGATCCGTGAGCCGCCATGATGCCAGCGCTGCGGGCCGGCTCCTATACTCGAGGTCTGAAAACCACCGCCGCCGAGCATGCCATGCCTTTTTTGCAGGAAGCCCCGCAACTTGCCCACCCCTACCGCGGCGATCGGCAGTTGCTGGGTCTGCTCGATCGCGCGTTGCCCGCGCCGCGCCGCGCGGCACTGGACGCCGACCTCGACGCACTGGGCGACTACGCGGTGATGGCCTGGCAACGCGCCGGCATCACCGCGCGGCGCAAGCCGGTACTGACGCAATGGAATGCTTGGGGCCAACGGGTCGACCGCATCGAGCTGACCACCGCGTGGCAGGAAGGCCCGCACATCACCACCCGTCACTCGGTACTCGCCGCCGGCCACGCCGGCCACCCGCATGCGCGACTGGAAGAGTTCGCCCACGTCTACCTGTACCACCTGGCCAGCGAGTTCTACACCTGCCCGCTCGCGATGACCGACGGCGCCGCCACCGCGATCAGGGCCTCCGGCAACGCCGACCTGATCGAGCGCGTGCTGCCGCACTTCCTCAGCCGCGACCCGTCGAGCTTCTGGCTCAGCGGCCAGTGGATGACCGAGACCACCGGCGGCTCCGACGTGGGCAACACCGAAACCGTGGCCCGGCAGGACGTCGACGGCCAGTGGCGGTTGCATGGCCGCAAGTGGTTCAGTTCGGCCGTGGTGGGCGAGGCCGCACTGGCGCTGGCGCGACCGGAAGGCGCCGGTGCCGGCACGGGCGCGCTGGCGCTGTTCTATGTCGAAACGATGGACGGCGAGCGGCGCAAGCCGGAGCTGGTCATCGACCGGCTCAAGGACAAGCTCGGCACGCAGGAATTGCCCACCGCCGAAATCCATCTCGACGGCCTGCCCGCCTGGCCGCTGGGCGAGCTCGCCCACGGCGTGCGCCAGGTGGCGCCGATGCTCAATGTCACCCGCTGCTGGAACGCGATCTGCGCGCTGGCCAGCATGGCGCGCGCGATCAGCCTGGCACGCGACTTCGCCGCGCGGCGACAGGCGTTTGGCCGTCCGCTGATCGAGCAACCGCTGCATGCGCAGACGCTGGCCGACATGCAGGCCCAGTTCGAGGCGGCGTTCGCGCTGGCCTTCGAAGTGGCGCACCTGCTTGGCCGCGTCGAGCAGGGCGAGGCCTCGCCGGAGGAAGCATCCGTGCTGCGCCTGCTCACCCCGCTGGCCAAGTTGTGGACCGGCAAGCTGGCGGTGAAGATCTGTTCGGAAGCGCTGGAGTGTTTCGGCGGCGCCGGCTACATCGAGGACACCGGGCTGCCGCAATTGCTGCGCGACGCGCAGGTGTATGCGATCTGGGAAGGCACCACCAACGTGCTGTCGCTGGACAGCTTGCGCGCACTGGCCGGCGACAGCCTGGGCGCACTGCGCGGTGCCAGCGTGCGCTGGCTCGAAGGCAACGACGACATGCATGCGGGCAGCGCGGTCAGGCAGACCCTGGACGCCGCGGCGCGATGGCTCGATCAGCATGGCGGCGAGCGCGACCTGCTCGAAGCGGGCGCGCGCGGTTTCGCCTTCACCCTTGCGCGCTGCGCCGCGGCAGCCCTGCTGGCGCGGCAGGCCGCATGGTCGAAGCGCCACGGCGATCGACGCCCCGCCGCCGCACTGCAACGCTTCGTCGGCCGCGGCCTGGACCGGCTGGTCGCGCCGGACACCGGCAACACCATGCTCCTGCTGGGCTGACAACCCGCCCAACCCCCGCGCGGGCTAAAATGATGCAACTCCCTCCATGGCCACCGACATGCAGCATCTGACCATCGTCACCACTGGCGGCACCATCGACAAGATCTACTTCGACGACAAGTCGGACTACAAGATCGGTGCGCCGCAGATCGGCGAGATCCTCGGCCATCTCGGCGTCGCCTTCGACTTCAACGTGATCCCGATCCTGCGCAAGGACAGCCTGCACATGGGCGAGGAGGATCGCGCCCTGGTGCGCTCCACGATCGAGGCGCAGCCGCATCGGCACGTGCTGGTCACCCACGGCACCGACACCATGGTGGAAACGGCGCGCGAGCTGGCCAGCATCAAGGGCAAGGTCATCGTGCTGACCGGCGCATTGAACCCCGCGCGCTTCCAGGGCTCGGACGCGGTGTTCAACATCGGTTGCGCGGTGGCTGCGGTACAGACGCTGCCCGACGG
>Ga0157370_10001307_pt1 | contig 31059 bp, 30 predicted proteins | sample C35metaG_FD_113463 | JGI IMG/M metagenome (GOLD analysis project Ga0157370, IMG submission 113463) | Corn rhizosphere microbial communities from Kellogg Biological Station, Michigan, USA - C3-5 metaG | ecosystem: Host-associated > Plants > Roots > Rhizosphere > Soil | place: USA: Michigan...
CACACCACAAATTTATACCCAACCCCAATTCATTTAGTTCGTTTTGGTGCAATGGTCGAGCTGCACAACGCTTTTCCGGATAAAGTTTTTGGATTAAGCGATCATACTTTAAATAATAATGCCTGTTTAGGAGCTGTTGCACTTGGTGCGAGTATTCTAGAAAGACATTTTACAGATCACATGCAGCGCACAGGTCCGGATATTATTTGCAGTATGGATGAAAAGGCGTGTGCAGAATTAATTACATCTAGTGCAGAAATTGCTTTAATGCGAGGCGGAACAAAAAAACCTGCTCTTGAAGAACAGGTAACGATAGATTTTGCTTTTGCTACTGTTTGTGCTATTAAACCAATCAAAAAAGGAGAAATAATATCAAAAGAAAATATTTGGGTTAAACGTCCTGGAACAGGTAAAATTTTAGCAGAACATTTTGATAGTTTGATTGGTAAAACAGCTTCAAGAGATATTGAAAATGACGAACAATTAGATTTTACTGATTTTGAGTGATTCTTTAAAAAAAATAGTATTCCTTACCGGAACTCGTGCAGATTTCGGAAAAATAAAATCATTAATTCAAACTCTTGAAGAACAACAAGATTTTGAAGCTTTTGTTTTTGTTACCGGTATGCATCTGCAGGAAATTTATGGATATACACTAATAGAAATAGAACGTTGTAATTTTACAAATGTTTTTACATTCGAAAATCATACTCACGAAACTACAATGGATCTTACATTGGCCAAAACCATTGAAGGATTGTCAAATTATTGTAAAACTATAAATCCTGATATGATTGTGGTTCATGGAGATAGAGTCGAAACACTTGCGGGCGCTATCGTAGGATCTTTAAACAACATTTTGGTAGCTCATATAGAAGGAGGTGAAGTTTCAGGAACTGTAGATGAATTAATTCGTCATAGTGTTAGTAAACTAAGTCACATACATTTTGTTTCTAATAAGCAGGCTGCAAAGAGATTACTTCAAATGGGAGAGGTAAAAGAATCTATTTTTACTATTGGCTCGCCAGATATAGATATTATGTTTTCTAATAATCTGCCTGCGCTTGAAACAGCAAAGAAATATTATGTAATTCCATTTGATGATTATGCACTTGTGATGTTTCATCCTGTTACTACAGAGTTTCATTCTATGAGACAATATGCAATTGATTTTGTAGATTGTTTACTCGAAGACAATCATAATTACATTGTAGTTTTTCCTAATAATGATTTGGGAAGCCAATACATAATTGACGAGTTTAAAAGATTAGAAGGAAACACAAGATTTAGAATTTTTCCATCACTTCGATTTGAGTATTTTTTAACATTATTAAAAAATAGCCAGTTTATAATTGGTAATAGCAGTGCCGGAATTCGCGAAGCTCCTTATTACGGAATTCCAATTATAAATATTGGAACCCGCCAGCAAAACAGAGCAATTCATGCAGATATAATTAATACTGATTATTCGAAAAAAGATATAAAAGAATCACTTTCTAAAATCGATTCTCACAAAGTTCAAATTTCTGATAATGATTTTGGAGAAGGAAATAGTAACGAATTGTTTTTACAATCATTAAAGAAAAACGATATTTGGCGCCTCAACCATCAAAAACAATTTAGAGATATATAATTGTGTTTTTGCTAATACCACTTTAAGTACCTATGTTTTTTAATTCTATAGCATTTGCTATTTTTCTGCCAATCGTTTTTTTTCTGTATTGGTTTGTTTTCAATAAAAACAAAAGCACACAAAATGCTTTATTAATCGCAGCGAGTTATTACTTTTATTCTTGTTGGGATTGGAGATTTCTATTCTTATTAGTTTTTTCAACTTTTTTAGATTACTACACCGGAATCCAAATAGAAAAAGGAAAATCAGAGAAAAGCCGGAAATTTTGGTTTTGGTTAAGTATTCTGGTAAATCTGGGTTTTCTCGGGATATTCAAGTATTATAACTTTTTTGCTGCCTCTTTCACAGAACTACTAAACTCTGCAGGACTAAAAGCAAGTCCTATTTTAATAGACGTAATACTGCCTGTAGGAATTTCATTCTATACTTTCCACGGACTTTCTTATGTAATCGATATTTATTTTAAAAGAATAAAAGCTGAATACAATTTTGTCGATTATTCTTTATTTGTTAGCTACTTTCCGCTTTTAGTTGCAGGTCCAATCGAGCGTGCAACACATTTATTACCGCAGGTTAAAGTTAAGCGTGAGTTTAACTTTCAAATGGCAAAAGAAGGAATATATCAAATTATTTGGGGACTAGTAAAAAAAGTAGTTATTGCAGACACTTGTGCGACTTATGCCAATGCAATTTTTGATAATTACACTTCAATGAACTCTTTCTCATTAATCATGGGAGCGGTATATTTTGCTTTTCAGATTTACGGAGATTTTTCAGGATATTCAGATATAGCACTTGGGGTATCAAAACTCTTTGGTCTGGATTTACTAAGAAACTTCAATTACCCATATTTTTCAAGAGACATAGCCGAGTTTTGGCGTCGTTGGCACATATCACTTTCATCTTGGTTCCGAGATTATTTATATATTCCGCTTGGAGGAAGTAAAGGCGGACTTTGGATGAAGATTAGAAATACATTTATCATTTTTATAGTCAGCGGATTTTGGCATGGAGCCAATTGGACCTATATAGCCTGGGGATTTATAAATGCAGTTTACTTTCTTCCTCTGCTTTTGGCAAAAAGCAACAGAAACAACATAGACGAGATAGTACTGAAACGAAATTTTGATTCAGTAAAAGTTCTTTTAAATATTTTGTCAACTTTCATTATAACGTGTATTGCCTGGGTATTTTTTAGGGCGAAAACTATTACTGATGCTATTTTATATTTAAAACGCATTATCACCAGTAAAGATTTTAGTTTTCAGTATCTGGACAATGAGCGATACAATTATGAATTACTGCTTCTGATTGGATTATTTGTTTTAGTTGAATGGAATAATCGCAGCAAAATAGAACCGCTTTCCGGAAAATGGAGCACACTAAAAGTAGCTTTGGCAATTTTAGCCATTATGGCTTTTGGAACCTTTTCTGATTATAAAGAATTTATATATTTTCAATTTTAATGAAGAAGTTTTTAATTTATATAGCTAAGATTATTCTAGTAATTGTTTTGTTAGCATTTTTATTAGATGGATTATATACTTATATTTTTAGGCATTCTAATAATAGAGGGAAAATTGAAAAAGTTTTTAATTCAAAAGCTCAAAAATTCGACGTAGTTATTTTAGGATCTTCTAGAGCAAATAATCATTTTGTAGCGCAAATGTTTGAAGATAAAGGATTAAAAACATTTAATTATGGAATGAGCGGAGGGCATTTATTTGAAGCATCTTTAATGTTGAAATTAATGATTGAAAGACAGTATTCTATAAAGAATGTTATTTTAGAAGCAGATTTAAATCTATCTAATGAACATCAGGCAGAAGGTATTGCTGCTTTATTTCTGCCTTACATTCACAATTCCAAAATAATTAAAGAACATTTTGAAGAAGAAAAGGATTTTGCCGAATTGTATTATTTACCTTTTTACAGATATATCAAATACGATAATAAAATTGGTTTTAGAGAAACACTATTTGCAGCATTTCAGAAAAAGACAAATTCATTAGACAATTTAGGTTACTATCCTTTGGAAAAGCATAAAAATGCAAATATGAAAAATGATATTGTCAATTTAAATCCCTTGCCGCACAATAAGTATTATGAAGAAATTAAAAATCTTTGTAAAGCCAATCATATCAATTTTATAGCAGTAATGACACCAATGTGTGAAAATACTAAAGGGATGAATTACTTCGATAAAGTGAAAAAAGCCTATCCAGAAATTCATAATTATGAAAATGTAGTTATAGAAGATAAATACTTTGCATCTTGCGGACACATGAATGATGCGGGAGCTAGAATTTTTACAGCTAAAATATTAAATGACTTTTTTTCTAAAAACTAAATGAAAAAAGAAAAGGTATTATTGTTTTTTCCAGACGGAGTTGGAATTAGAAATTATCTCTATTCTAACGTATTCAATAATTCAAAACAAGATTTAGTTTTGTTTCATAACTTTGATCCTGAAACTATAACGGCTATTAAGCAATACACTCATTTTGATGAAGAAATTACAATTCCTGGTTACAAGGAATCTGTAAAAGAAAAGTTTTTGAGAGAATTGATTTGTCTTTCTAGATTAAGATATAATAATTCGAAAGTCAACAATCCTTCTTTATTGAATAATTGGAATTGGAATCAAAAAACAATTCCTAATAAGATCTTTTATAAAACGATCGAAGTTTTAAGCCTGCTTTTTAAAAGCTATTCCAATATTTTAAAATTAGAAAAAAAATATCAGAAAGCGATTAGACAAAACTCTTTTTATGTTCAGGTTAAAGATCTTATAAAGAAAACAGACCCTAAAGCTATCTTTTGTTCACATCAAAGAGCTTTAAAAGCAGCGACAATATTTGCTGCTGCCACAGATCTGGGGATTCCTTCATCAACGGTAATTTATTCCTGGGATAATTTGCCTAAAGCACGTTTAGCTTTACGAGCAGATAATTATTTGGTTTGGTCAGATTATATGAAAGAGGAACTGAAATTATATTATCCTGAGATTTCTTCAGACCAGATTCAAGTTACGGGAACACCACAATTTGAATTTTATAAGGAACAGCAAAATATAATTGAAAAAGATGTTTTTTTCAAAAGATATAATCTGGACCTAAATAAAAAAATAATCTGTTTTTCCGGAGACGATGTTAAAACATCTCCAGATGATCCAAGTTATCTAAAAGATATTGCCGAAGAAATTTTAAAAGCAAATTTACAAGACGAATATCAAATCGTATTAAGAAGATGTCCTGTTGATTTTTCTGGAAGATTTGATGCAGTTATCAATAAGTATAAAGATTTAATTAAAGAAGCTGTTCCATTATGGTATTTTAATACTTCAAAAGAATGGAACTCTATTTACCCTTCTTTTGATGATGTTAAATTACTGGTAAGTACTGTTTTTTATTCAGAAATTGTAGTAAATGTTGGTTCAACTATGGCTTTTGATTTCGGAATGTTTAATAAACCATGTGTGTTTATTAATTATGACCAACAGAATCAAACAAATAAAAATTGGTCAGTAAAAACAATTTATCAGTTCCAGCATTTTAAAAGCATGCCAAACCATAACGCTGTAATTTGGCTTAATAGCAAAGAAGAAATTATAAGTAAGATCATAAATAAAGAAGATGCGCATTCAATGGAAAATCTCAAAGAATGGTTTGAGGTTATAAACGGAAACAATGCCAATACCGCATCATTTAAAATTGCAAAAGTTTTAGGGAATAAAACTGAGACAAAAATAATATGATAAAAATAAGCATACACCTGAAAAGATTGATGTCTTAAATGCTATTAGCTGGTGGAATTGGTTTGAAGAAAAAATTAAATTTAATATAAATGATTTCTATCTGCCAATTGAAACTTTTATCCAAAAACATACATAAATGCATATATGTTTCTTAACAAATGAATTTCCAAAAGAAGGTTTTCCGCATGGAGGAATAGGCAGTTTTGTAAAAACGGCCGCAACTGCATTGGCGAAAAAGGGAATAAAGGTATCTGTTGTTGGAATAAACTATGAAGCAAAAGAGGAAATTGAGATCATAGAAGCCGTAAAAGTTTACAGATTAAAAAAGAGTACAACAAAAGGAATTTCATGGTATTTAAATTCCAATAAAATCAATAATAAAATTAAGGAAATCCATAAAAGAGACCCAATAGATATTGTTGAAGCTTCGGAACTTGAATTCGCTTTTATCAATAAACTAAAAAGCATTAAATATATCATACGTTTACACGGAGGACACCATTTTTTTGCTGAAGGAGAAAACAGAAAGATCAATAAATGGAAAGGATTTCAGGAAAAAAGATCTTTTAGCAAAGCTGATGCTTTTATTGCAGTTTCTCAATATGTTAAAAATCATACAGAGAAATATCTAAGTTATCATAATAAACCCATAGCATATATAAGCAGTCCTATCGATACCCATTTTTTTAAACCAATAATCAATAAAGGATCTGAAAATAAAATTGTTTTTGCCGGAACCGTCTGCGAAAAAAAAGGAATACGCCAATTGATTCAGGCTTTCCCGTATGTTAAAAAAGAATTTCCAGATGCCACATTAGAAATTTATGGGAGAGATTGGTTCTTTGCTGATGGAAGGTCTTATATTGAAATGCTTAAAGAAAAAGTATTGCCTCAATTAGGGCAAATCGTAAAAGACATTCATTTTCATGGAAGCATTTCTTATACCAATATACCATTAGCATATTCACAAGCTTCGGTTTGTGTTTTTCCTTCGCATATGGAAACTCAAGGACTGGTAGCACCAGAAGCTATGGCAATGGAAAAACCAGTAGTCTTTACAAAATTAGGGCCGGGTCCCGAGGCAATAAAAGAGTATGAGACAGGATTGTTATGCGATCCTCATAATCCTCAAGATATTGCAGCAAAAATTATCTGGGTTCTTTCTAATAAAGAACAAGCAGAAGTAATTGGTAAAACGGCAAGAGAATTCGCTATTCAAAAATATGGATTAAATGCTATTGTAGATCAAAATAGAGCTTTTTATCAATTACAAATTAAATAAAAAAACTAAAGAAAATCGTTTGTATGAATTTATTTCAACTCATAAAATCAGATTATAAGAAATATAAAAAATATGGAGGCAGCTTCTTTGGAATCATATTTTTAACACAAGGATTTTGGGCTATTTTTCAATATAGAATCGCTCATTTTATTTATTCAAAAATAAAATGGCAGCCATTTAGGTTTTTAGGATTGTTTATTATTCTTGTCAATCAGAAAATCATTGAAATTATTACCGGAATTTCAATTTCAGCCGCTTCAAAAATTGGAGATTCATTTTATATAGGTCATTTTGGAGGTATTGTTATTCATCCTGGCGCTGTAATAGGAAATAATTGCAATATCTCGCAAGGAGTAACAATAGGAGTGTCAGGTCGTGGTGAAAAAAGAGGCGTTCCTGTAATTGGTAATGAAGTTTATATTGGTGCTAATACCGTTGTGGCTGGAAATATTATTATAGGAAATGGAGTTTTAATTGGAGCTTGTTCCATGGTCAATAATTCAGTTGAAGATAATTCAGTAGTTCTTGGAGTTCCTGCAGTTATATTGTCCTACAAAGGATCTAAAGGTTACATTTAATGAAGCTAGTAATTATTTCATCTGCTCCATTACTATTTAGAGAAGGGAAAGCTTATGCTTACAGCCCTTATGTGAAAGAAATAGTAATTTGGGAAAAATATACAGAAGAGATTGTTTTTTGCTGTCCAATATGGGAAAATCAAAAAAAATTATTAATCGATGAAATTCCGTTCGAATTTAGCAAACATCATAAATTAATTGATTTTAACTTAAACAGTGTTAGAAATATTAGTAAAAGTTTTTTTTGCTCTATTTTTAATTTGCTGGTTATTTTTAAAGCGATGTATAGTGCAGATCATATACATTTAAGATGCCCTGGAAACATAGGTTTATTAGGGTGTTTTGTTCAGGTTTTTTTTCCAAAGAAAATAAAAACGGCAAAGTATGCCGGAAATTGGGATCCTCAAAGTAAGCAGCCTTGGACTTACAAATTGCAAAAAAGAATTTTAAGTAATACTTTTTTAACTAAAAACATGACAGTTTTAGTTTATGGAGATTGGAAAAATCAAACCAAAAATATTAAGCCTTTTTTTACTGCAACATATTCAGAAAATGAAAAAAATGCCATTGAAAAGCCATTTTTAAATTCAGTAATCGAATTTGTTTTTGTTGGAAGTTTAGTTTCGGGTAAATCTCCTCTTTATGCCATTAAATTAGTTGAAGAATTAATTAAAAAAGGGCATAATAGTGTTTTAAATTTATATGGCGATGGTGTCGAAAGAGACTCTTTAGAACAATATATAAAAGAGAATAGGTTAGAGAATAATATTTTCTTAAAGGGAAATCAAAATAAAGAAACATTAAAAAAGGCATATCAAAAAAGTCATTTCGTAATCTTGCCTTCTAAAAGTGAAGGCTGGCCAAAAGCAATTGCAGAAGGAATGTTTTGGGGCTGTGTTCCCATATCTACAAAAGTTTCCTGCGTTCCTTATATGCTTGATTATGAAAAAAGAGGGATATTAATTGATATGGATCTACAAAAAGATGTGTCAAAAATAGTAGATTGTTTAAAAGAAAATCGGTTTTTAGAAACTAGTAAATCTGCTGCTGCTTGGTCTCAGGATTATACAATAGAAATTTTCGAATCTGAAATTAAAAAACTTTTAATTAAATGAGAGTACTGCAATTAATAGATTCCTTAGAAGCCGGAGGTGCCGAACGAATGGCTGTAAGTTATGCAAACTCATTGTCTAAAAAGATCGCTTTTTCAGGTTTAATTGCCACTAGAAAAGAAGGTCAGCTGTTGGATCAAATTAGTGAAAGTGTTTCGTATTTGTGTTTAAACAAAAAGAAAAAAATTGATACCAAAGCGATTTTTAAATTGAGACAATACATAGTCAAAAATAAAGTTGATATTATTCACGCTCATAGTTCTTCTTTTTTTATTGCTGTTTTGGTTAAGTTGACTTTACCAAAAGTTAAGATTATATGGCACGAACATTATGGAACCCGGGTTAAAGAATCACGAAAAGAAAATAAAGTTTTGTTTTTTTTCTCCCTTCTTTTTACCTCCATTTCTGTTGTCAATTATCAATTAAAAAGTTGGAGTGATAAAAATCTGCTTTGTAAAAAAGTAGTTTTTATACCTAATTTTACCATTGATAAAAAAGACAATACCCAAATCACAAATTTGAAAGGAGAAGAAGGCAAACGAATTGTTTTTTTGGCAAACCTAAAAAAACCTAAAAACCATATTGCAGTACTTAAAGCCTTTTTTGATTTAAAATTGCATGATTCAGATTGGAGTCTTCATTTAATTGGAAAAGATTTTTTAGATCCTTATTCGAAGGCATTAAAAGACTTTATAAAATTAAATTCATTAGAAAATCATATACATTTGTACGGAGAAAGCAAAGATATCCATTATATTTTATCGCAATCCTCAATTGGGGTTTTAGCTTCAACCGAAGAAGGATTTCCTGTTACGCTGTTAGAATATGCTATGAGTAATTTAAGTGTAGTTTCTACTAACGTGGGTTTTTGTTCTGAAATTATTCAAAATGAAATTAATGGATTATTATTTGATCCTCTAAATGATGTAGAGTTGAAAAAACAATTGCAAAAAATGACGAGTGATGAAGTATTTAGAAAAAAAGCATCAAGTAGTTTTAAAGCATTTGTCAGCGAGAATTACTCCGAAGAAATTGTAACTGAAAAATTAGTTGAAGAATATAAAAAAATAAAGCAATGAAAAAAATCATTTCATATGGTTCTCTAATTTTCATTCATGCAGTAATTGCTTTCATAGTTTTTACAATACCATTTTTATCAAAAATTTATGCTCTTGTAATTCCTATAGCGGGTCTTTACATAGTTATTCGCAATAAAAACCAAAATAACGAAGTACTTTTAGTAAGTGCTTATTTGGTTGGTGTAGAAGTTTTTTTAAGAATGACCGGTGGTAATTTTAATAATGAATATGTAAAATTTTGCATTATTATATTTATGTTACTAGGAATGCTTTATAGAAATTTCTCAATAGGAGCATTAATATATGCAGTATTTCTGCTTCTATTAATTCCAGGAATTTTAGTGGCTGTCACAACTTCCCATTTTGAGGCAGATATAAAAAAAGCTTTAGTGTTTAATTTGTCGGGACCATTTTGTTTGGGTATTTCTGCCATCTATATGTATAAAAAAAGAATCTTATTTACAGATTTGCAGAATATTGTAAAAGTTATGGGACTGCCAATAGTTTCAACTGTAGTTTATCTTTTTCTTTATAATCCTAGTATAAAAGACGTGGTGACGGGCACTAGCTCTAATTTTGCAACTTCAGGTGGGTTTGGACCAAATCAGGTTTCAACAATCTTAGGATTAGGAATATTCATTTTCTTTTCACAATTAGTTTTATCCTCCAAATCTAAAGTATTGATTCTTATAAATGGGGTTCTTTTGATTTTTGTGAGTTATCGAGGAGTTGCCACTTTTTCCAGAGGAGGAGTTATAACGGGAATTGTTATGATTGCGTGCTTACTCTTTGTATTGTATTATTTTTCTAATTCAAGAGGAAAGACAAAAGTAAGTCTAGTCTTCGTTTTATTGAGTTTTTTAGGAATTGGAATTTGGGCATACACTTCTTCGCAAACAAAAGGGCTAATTGAAAAAAGATATGCTAATCAAGATGCAAAAGGGAGAGTCAAAAATGATCGTTTGGGAGGAAGAGAAGCTATTATTGATGCAGATTATGAATTGTTTCTAAATAATCCTATTATGGGAATAGGTACGGGAATGGGAAAAGAATTAAGAAAAGAGGCATTAGGAGGGCAAGAGGCCGCTTCTCATAATGAAATTTCAAGGATGTTTAGCGAGCACGGTTTGTTTGGTATTTTTGGACTATTAATTTTATTTATAACTCCTTTTGCATTATATATCAATAACAGACAGCACTTGTATTTTTTATCTTTCTTTGTATTTTGGCTCCTTACAATAAATCATGCCGCTATGCGAATAGCAGCACCTGCGTTTGTTTATGCATTATGCCTGCTTTCTGTTCAGGTAAAAATTCCTGAAAAAACAGATTAGCCTATTAGGTAAATTGTTTTTTTATAATACATTTGCCTCCAATTAAAGCCCTTTAATCTACCTAATTATATGCGTTCAAATAGAAAGAAAATGCATTTTGAAATTTCAGAACGAAAAGTTTTGCTTTTTGCATTTGATGCTTTATTTGTTGTTTCAATATTATATCTGCTAAATGTTTTTTTTGATTTTCATTATTTTGTATTTGAAATCGAAACTATTTACAGACCAATTATATTTGTGGGTTATTTACTGATTTTTGGGACTATTTTTGAAATGTATAATCTGCAAGTTGCAAGCAGCCAGTTCCAGATAATAAAAAGTGTTGTTCTTTCTGTTTCAACAACAGTTTTGGTTTACCTTCTTACGCCGGTATTATCTCCGGAACTTCCAAAACAGCGTTTAGTAATTTTGATTTTTTACTCTGCAATATTGCTTGTAATGCTGCTGTGGCGTTTTTTTTATGCCATTTTTCTTGCCTCACACCGTTTTTCTCAAAATGTAATATTAATTTGTGGTAAAGATCAGGTAGAAGAATTAGTTTCGGGGCTTGAAAACGTTGATCCGCATTATAGAATAATTGGTTTTGTAAATTCAGATGCACTTTCTGAAAAAAAATCGGATGTTCATTACGTAAAAGAAATTAGAAAAAGTTATCTGGAGAGATTTGTTGCTAAACACGGAGTTTCAGAAATTGTTATAGCATCACAAAAAACAGATGGTATCACACCCGATTTATATCAGCAGTTATTACATCTTTTAGAATCCGGAAATATAATTAGAGAATATACACAAGTTTACGAAAGTAAAACACAACGTATTCCGGTGCATTATATCGAGCGTGATTTTTATCGTTTTTTCCCTTTTAGCCGAAGCAATAACAATAAATTATATTTGTTTTTGATTCGCTTCTTAGAATTTGTTTTTTCTTTGACCGGTCTTTTGTTTTGTTTTGTTTTTATTCCTTTTATTTTTATCGGAAATCTTATTGCAAATAAAGGAAGCCTATTTTATACACAAGAAAGAGTGGGGAAAAACGGAGCTGTTTTTAAAATTTATAAATTCAGAACCATGATAGAAGCATCTGAAATTAATGGTGCTGTTTTTGCAGTTGTAAATGATAAAAGAATAACTCCATTTGGTAAATTCATGCGTAAATCACGAATAGACGAATTGCCTCAGTTTTACAATGTTTTAAAAGGAGATATGGCTGTAATTGGTCCAAGACCCGAAAGACCATTTTTTGTTGAGGAAATCGCCAAAATAATGCCTTTTTATGAAACCCGTCATGTTGTTAAACCGGGACTTACAGGCTGGGCTCAGGTAAATTATTCTTATGGTGAATCAATTGACGAAAGTTTGATAAAATTACAATACGATCTTTATTACATCAAACATAGAAGTATTTTTCTGGATTTGAGCATTACTTTCAAAACCATTACCACTGTTTTATTTTACCGCGGACAATAATTATTTAAATAATTATTTAAATAATTATTGGAATACGTTTTTTGTTTCGTATTGCAACTCGCACTAACACAAACCCGCTTGTAATAATCAGCGGAAGCATAATTAAAAAATGTGCTTTGTTTATCATAAATATGCTGTAAACTACTAAAAATAGTAAATGTAAAACAGCAAATCGATACGTCCAGCGTTTGTTTTTTGCAACCGAAAAGAAAATCAAAATCAATAAAAGCGGACTAAATAACAGCACGTTATAATTCATCGCCAGTTCTTGGTGAAAAGAATAAAATCCAACCGATACAAAAAAGATTCCCATTAAAGATAAAATCAAAAGATAGATTTTGTCTACTAATTTGTTGTGTACAAGAACTACAAAGGCTAAAATAATTAGGTAGGTGTAGATATTATTCCACCATGAACTTGGAGTTTCTTTTTCAAAACTTAAAAGCGTTTTGCTTTGTGCTGCCAAAAGATGACCTTGAAAAGCAGTATCTTCTAAGCTGTTTTTTAGTTCAAAAGGCAGGAAAATTTTGGTTCCTAGTTGGTCAACTTTCGTTCCAAAAATAATGCTTGTTCCTAATTGATCGTAGAAATGACCATCAAAATAAGGGAATAAAATAGAGCGGTACGTTTTATCAGTATCTTTCTTTTTTATAATTACATTTCCGCCTAAAGTCGAATTGATAACATCAACAACCATTGAGGTACAGTTCTTATCAATAAATTTATAAGTGTAATAACGTTCATTTGAAAATAAAACAGCATTTAGTTTGTCAAAAAGCTTTTGTTTTAATTCTGGAGAAATAAGTAATTCCTGTTCAAAAACACTTCTTTTTTCATTCGTATAATCGTTTATAAACTCTGCAAATGAATGAGCAACCACAAAATACTGTAAATCACCTTTGGCAAATTTAGCTACGAAATTTGGGGTTCTAAAATCGAAGGCGCCATAGTTGTAAACAACATCAAGGTTATTTATAGGATCTGCAACTCTAATTGCGGTGTGTCCAAAGTAAGAATACGTTTCATTACCAAGACCACAAGTGATAACGCTTATTTTGGCATATTTTGATAAAGGAACATTTTGGCTAAAGCCAATGGTGAAACTTAGTAATAATAGTAAACTAAAAAGAGTTTTTTGTAAAAGGACTTTTTTCATAATTTAAAATTTTAAGAAGTTCAACGTTTTTGTAATTATTATCTAAAAATACCTAAATCTACTTTTATCGAAAAAATATTTGAGTACAAAGCTGCGCTTTGATTTCCTAAGTCAGTTAAAGCATAATCAACCTGAATGCCTTTGTATTTAAAGCCCAGACCAATATTAGGCTGAAAACTTAATTTCTCAGTATTATCCAATTGCATTACATTCTGAAAATTTCCGGCACCAGCTCTTAAAAATACAAGATCCGTATATCCAAATTCAAAACCAAGTGCAGGATCAATACTTACTACTTTTGACGAAATAATATCGTTTGTCTGCTCAAAACGCATATTCAAATTTCCGGCAGCTAAAAGACTGTAATCATTATGAAATTCAAATTTCTTAGAAATTCCTAATTGTGCTTTTGGCAGTGTTATCTCGGTACTTTCAGGAAGTTCGTTGTTTTCTCCCGGAATAGCATTTGCAATTTTTTTATATTCTTCCTCATCAATATTCCAAACATTATAAGTGGTTGTAATATCGCGAAGCATCAATCCAAATTTCCAGTCGTTATGTTCAAACTGAAGTCCGACATCAAAACCAAAACCCCATGAATTAGCGAATTTTCCAATTACTCTTCGAATGATTTTGGCATTTACTCCATATTGAAAACCATCTACAGGAAGTTTTCTGGCGTATGAAAATGTAAAACCATAATCTGCAGTTGAGAACAAACGAATTCTATTATAATCAATATTTCCCTGGCTGTCGATTAATTGTGTGGTGTCCATAATATCATCGACTCCAAAACGAATCATCGAAATTCCCCAGGCACTTCGATCGTCAATTGGACTTGCATAACCAATAAAATCATATTGCGCAATATTGGCAAAATAACTGGCGTGCATTAACGAAAGCTGATGATCTTCAAGATTGGTTAAACCTGCCGGGTTCCAATAAACAGAATTTACATCGTTTGTAGAAGCGGTCACGGCGCCCGACATCCCTAACGCGGCCGCATCAACACCAATATTCATAAACTCATTCGAATATTTTCGAACAGTTTGTGCGTACTGTGAAGTAAAACTCCAAAATAATAAAAACGCAAAAAGTTTTTTCAATCGATATTTTTTTGCAGACTGAGGCCTGTTTTAATTTTTACCAAAAATATAATATTTTATGCATCTAATTTCTTCCTTTTGATAAATATTGCGAAAGTCAGAATTTCAAATAAAAAACAATTACAAAAACACGTTTTTCCTATGCATATTATACTAAATTTGTTGTCCAAGATTATCAAAATTTATAAAACATGAATATCAAAAAGCACATTCCAAATTTAATTACATTAATTAATCTTTTTTGTGGCTGCGTTGCAATAGTTTTTATTTCTGAAGCTAATTACGAAATGGCTCTTTACATGGTTTGCCTCGGAATCTTTTTCGATTTTTTCGATGGTTTTTTTGCCAGATTATTCAAAGTTTCAAGTCCGCTTGGTCTACAGTTAGATTCATTGGCAGATATGGTAACAAGCGGAGTTGCACCTGGATATGTTATGTATACGATGTTCAATAACAGTGGACACGAATTAGGAACAAATGCTTTTATTCCGTTTTTAGGATTTATTGTGGCTTTAGGATCTTGCTATCGTTTAGCAAATTTCAATATCGATACCCGTCAGACAGATTCATTTATTGGTTTGCCAACTCCGGCAAATTCACTTTTTATCTTAAGTCTTCCTTTAGTATTAAAGTTTTCAGATTCTTTAATGCTGCTTGAAATCTTAACAAATCAATGGGTTTTATTGGTTATTACTCTATGCAGTGCTTATATTTTAAATGCCGAAATACCGTTGTTCTCTTTAAAAGTTAAAAAGTTTAATTTGAAAGATAATGCATTGCAAATCGTCTTTCTTATTATTTCTTTCATTCTGCTTTTATTGTTTCACTTTGGAGCTGTTCCTCTGATTATTATTTTTTACGTTTTACTTTCAATCGTAAACAATTTGTTTCTGAAAAAGTAGTTTTATTCGAATGGCAAGAAAAACGACAAGACGAACTTCTTATTCCCGAAAACCACAGCCCAGCCGATCTTTTTTTGGCAGAGTAATCCGTTTTATTGTTTTCTCACTTCTGGCTTTAATTTTCATTGGAACAATTTACCATTATCGTGCAGGATTGGCGTATTACCTCGGATTTAAAACAGATAAAGTTTTAGATGAAGATGAAGTAGATAAGCATCTTTCTGATGTGAGAAATATTCGCGTTCTGGAAAACCATAAAGGAAAAGTGGTTGGAATTGATGTATCTGAATTTCAGGGAGAAGTAGATTGGGAAGAAGTTGAAATTCTGGACGAAAAATATCCGGTACAATTTGTTTTTATTCGGGCAACAGCCGGAAACGATCGCGTTGACAGACAATTTAAACGTAATTGGGAAGGTGCGAAAGAAAATAAAATCATGCGCGGTGCTTATCACTATTATCGTCCAAACGAAAACTCTATTGAGCAGGCGAATCTTTTTATTAAAACTGTAAAACTTCAAAAAGGAGATTTACCTCCCGTTTTAGATATTGAAAAATTACCAAAAAATCAGCCTTTAGATAGTTTGAAAAAGGGTTTGAAACGTTGGTTGACTAAAGTAGAAAAACATTATCAGGTTCGTCCGATAATTTATTCCGGAGAACGATATTATTCTGATTTTTTAAAAGAAGAATTTGGAGAATATTTGTTTTGGATAGCAAATTATAATTTCTATAGAGAAAAAATCGAAGACGACTGGCTGTTTTGGCAGTTTACAGAAAAAGCTTCTCTGCCGGGAATAAAACATCGTGTTGATGTTAATATTTATAATGGCGATTTAGAGCAGCTGCAGTTTATTACGGTTGAATAAGTTTGCAGTCGCAGTGGCAGTTTTCAGTATTTACGAGACTGAAAACTTTTTAAAGTTATTTTAATAAAACCAGAATAATTATTATCAGTAAAGGTAATAGAAGCGCTACGGAGTAGGGATTAGCAAAATTTATCGTAAGCCCCATCCATTCAATTCTTTTTGGAGGCATTAACCTTTTGTCTTTCGGATTATAATAAAAGCAGCCCAAATACCAATTTTTGGGATCTTTGTGCCAATTATCGTAATCTTCCTGAGTTGGTTTTTCTGGCTTCATTTTTTAAATAGTTTTCAGTCTCGGTTTTCAGTATTCACTGAGACTGAAAGCTGAGACTGCATACTTTTTTTAAAATTCAAGTTTCTTTTTACGAAGTTCGAAGTTTTGACCAAGATAAACACGGCGAACCATTTCATCTTCTACCAATTCTTCCGGAACTCCGGCTTTAAGGATTCCTCCTTCAAACATTAAGTAAGTTTTATCCGTAATTGCTAAAGTTTCCTGAACGTTGTGGTCCGTAATTAGAATTCCGATATTTTTATTTTTTAACTGAGCCACAATTCTTTGAATATCCTCAACAGCAACCGGGTCAACTCCGGCGAAAGGCTCATCCAATAAAATAAATTTTGGATCAGTTGCCAAAGCGCGGGCAATCTCGGTACGACGACGTTCTCCTCCCGAAAGTAAATCACCTCGGTTAGTGCGAATATGCTCTAAGCTGAATTCTTCAATTAAACTTTCCATTTTCGCGATTTGTGCTTCTTTAGAAAGTTTGGTTAATTGTAAAACGCTTAATATGTTGTCTTCAATGCTTAATTTTCTAAAAACAGAAGCTTCCTGCGCCAGATAACCAATTCCTTGCTGAGCACGCTTGTACATTGGATAATCGGTAATATTCAAATCTTCAAGATAAATATTTCCTGAATTTGGTTTTACCAATCCCACGATCATGTAAAAAGAAGTTGTTTTCCCGGCACCATTTGGTCCCAAAAGACCCACGATTTCTCCTTGGTTTACTTCAACAGAAATTCCTTTTACAACACTTCGGCCTTTGTATGTTTTGATTAAATTATCGGCTCTTAGCTTCATTTTTTTTAATTAGATAATGTGTCAATTTGATAATGAGATAATTATATCTCCAATGGGCAAAATAAATGAAAATAAATCAATAGAATAAATGAATTAACATATTGTCAAGAAAATTATCTAATTGACTAATTGTCTCATCTTCTAATTCCCTTGCTCTTCTAAAGCTTCCCAGAATTCGTAAGCTCTTCTTAAATGCGGAATTACAATTGTACCTCCAACAAGAGTTGCGATTCCCATTGCTTCCATCATTTCTTCTTTAGAAACTCCTTCTTTATAGCTCGTTTCTAAATGGTATTTTACACAGTCGTCGCAGCGCAAAACAGCAGAAGCAACTAAGCCTAAAAGTTCTTTTGTTTTTACATCAAGAGCTCCCGGTGCATAAGCATTGGTGTCCAGATTAAAAATTCGCTTCACAATCTTGTTATTGTCAGCTAGTAATTTTTCGTTCATTTTAGAACGATAGTCGTTAAACTCTTGAATTAATTCAGACATTTTCTTTTAATTTATTTCTATAAACAACCTTTGAAATACAAATACTGATTTCGTAGATAATTAACATTGGGATTGCTACAATAGTTTGACTCACAACATCTGGAGGTGTTACAATTGCGGCAATAATTAAGATGATTACAACAGCATATTTCCAATATTTTCTTAAGAATGCAGGAGTTACTAACCCTAATTTAGTTAAGAAATAAATGATAATAGGCAGTTCAAAAAACAATCCGCTTGCCAGTACACTCGTTTTTACCATTCCCATATAAGAGTCTAAAGTAAATTGATTTATAACCACATCACTAATAGAGAAAGTGGCTACGAAATTTACAGACATTGGTATTACAACATAATAACCAAATATTACTCCTAAAAAGAAAAGCAGAGACGAAGTAAAGATGAAAATCTTAGCATGTTTTCTCTCTTTTTCATAAAGAGCCGGGCTGATAAATTTCCAAAGTTCCCATAAAATATAAGGGAAACTTAATATGAAACCGGCCAAAAGACACATCCATACAAAGATGTTTACCTGACCTTCCATTTCGGTATTCTGAATGATAAAGTTTAGTTTGGTAATACAGATACTATCTGCAAAACCTAATTGATGAGACAAATCACAAAACCAAACGTAAGTAAAAAAACTAGGTCTTGTTGGTCCTAAAATAATCTGATCAAATAAATAATCACTAATAAAATACGTAACAAATGCCATAATACATATTGCAAATGTACTTCTAACTAATAACCATCTAAGTTCTTCAAGATGGTCTAAAAATGACATCTCGCCAAGGTTTTTCTTTGCCATTATACGATTCCTTCTTTTAAAATGTCATGTAAATGTAATACTCCTCTATACTCGCCGTTGTCAGCAACAATAAGCTGTGTAATCGAAAAATCTTCTAAAATATTCAAAGCATCAACCGCCATAGTTTCTGATGATACTAATTTAGGATTTTTTGACATAATATCTTTTGCAGTTAAGTCAGCAATAGTATCTACGTCATTTAGCATTCTTCGGATGTCTCCGTCAGTAATAATTCCAATAATTTTATTGTCTTCGATTACAGCCGTTACGCCTAATCTTTTTTCTGAAATTTCAAAAATCACCTTTTTAACCGAAGTATCTGGACTAACAGCGGGTTTTAACGAATGCTCGATCATGTCTTTTACACGAAGCAGTAATTTTTTTCCTAAAGCACCTCCAGGATGGTAAACTGCAAAATCTTCGGGTTTAAAATCACGCATTTCCATTAAGCAGATTGCCAGAGCGTCTCCCATTACAAGCTGTGCTGTAGTGCTGTTTGTTGGGGCTAAATTGATAGGGCAGGCTTCTGCATCAACCGTTGTATTTAAAACGTAATCAGAGCCTTTTGCTAAAAAAGAAGTTACATTTCCGGTAATGGCAATTAAAGTATTTCCAAATCGTTTTAATAACGGAACTAAAACTTTGATTTCCGGACTGTTGCCGCTTTTTGAAATACAGATTATTACATCTTCATTCTGAATCATTCCTAAATCGCCGTGAATTGCTTCTGCAGCATGCAAAAACATTGATGGTGTTCCGGTCGAGTTAAAAGTAGCGACCATTTTTTGAGCAATTATCGCGCTTTTTCCTATACCGGTAACGATCAATCGGCCTTTAGTTTCATAAATACGTTGGGTTGCTTCGAAGAAATTTTCATCCAGAAAATCGATTAATTTTGTAATCGCCTCACTTTCAGAGAGTATTGTTTTTTTGGCGATTGCCAATATATTTTCTTTTGTTATCAAAACAGAATATTTAAAATTTGTATGTATAAAAGAAAGTTGTATCTTTATGTGTTGCAAATTTATACAAAATATCCATTAATATAAAGAATGAATTCAAACGAAATTGAAATACACAAGGAATTAAAGAAGTATTTCGGCTTTAGCCAATTTAAAGGCTTGCAGGAGCAAGTTATTACGAGTATTTTAGGTAAAACGAATACTTTCGTAATTATGCCTACGGGCGGCGGTAAGTCTCTTTGTTATCAATTACCCGCTTTAATTCAGGACGGAACAGCCATTGTTGTTTCTCCTTTAATTGCTTTGATGAAAAATCAGGTAGATGCGATTCGAAGCCTTTCATCTGAAAACGGAATTGCACATGTCTTGAATTCCTCTCTTACCAAAACAGAAATTGCCCAAGTTAAAAAAGACATTAGTTCTGGTTTAACCAAACTTTTGTATGTTGCTCCCGAATCTTTAACCAAAGAAGAATATGTGGCCTTTTTACAAAGTGTGCCAATTTCATTTGTAGCGATCGACGAAGCACATTGTATTTCAGAATGGGGACATGATTTTAGGCCGGAATACAGAAATCTTAGAAATATTATTAAGCAATTAGGTAAAGTGCCAATTATTGGACTTACCGCTACCGCAACCCCAAAGGTTCAGGAAGATATTCTTAAAAACCTGGACATGGCCGATGCCAATACTTTTAAAGCATCTTTCAACAGGCCGAATTTATATTACGAAGTACGTACAAAAACAAAAAATATAGAATCGGATATTATTCGATTTATCAAACAACATAAAGGCAAATCTGGAATTATTTACTGCTTAAGCCGTAAAAAAGTAGAATCGATTGCCGAAGTTTTACAAGTAAACGGAATCAGCGCTGTTCCTTATCACGCAGGTTTAGACGCAAAAACACGTGCGAAACATCAGGATATGTTCTTGATGGAAGACGTAGATGTTGTTGTGGCAACAATTGCCTTTGGGATGGGAATTGATAAACCCGATGTTCGTTTTGTAATTCACCATGATATTCCAAAATCACTCGAAAGTTATTATCAGGAAACGGGTCGTGCCGGTCGTGATGGAGGCGAAGGACATTGTCTGGCTTATTACTCCTATAAAGATGTAGAAAAGTTAGAGAAATTCATGTCCGGAAAACCAGTTGCCGAGCAGGAAATTGGTTTTGCACTTTTGCAGGAAGTAGTGGCTTACGCCGAAACCTCAATGTCGCGCAGGAAATTCCTTCTGCATTATTTTGGAGAAGAATTTGACAGCGAAACCGGAGAAGGTGCAGATATGGACGACAACGTTCGTAATCCGAAAAATAAAATCGAAGCGAAAGAACAAGTCGTTAAACTGCTTGAAATTGTTCGCGATACCAAACATATTTATAAGTCAAAAGAAATTGTGTTTACTTTAATTGGCCGAATCAATGCGGTTATTAAAGCACATAAAACAGATACACAGCCTTATTTTGGTTCTGGTTCAGATCATGACGAGAAATATTGGATGGCTTTATTGAGACAAGTTTTAGTTTCGGGTTATCTTTCAAAAGACATAGAAACTTATGGCGTTATAAAAATCACGAAAGAAGGTCTGGATTTTATCAAGAAACCAGTTTCGTTTATGATGTCAGAAGATCATGAATACAGCGAAGCTGATGATGAAGCAATTGTTGCATCTGCAAAATCATCTGGTACTGCTGATGAAGTTTTAATGGGAATGCTTCGTGAACTGCGTAAAAAAGTAGCTAAAAAATTAGGAGTTCCTCCATTTGTTGTTTTTCAGGATCCTTCTCTTGAAGACATGGCTTTAAAATATCCAATTTCGTTAACCGAATTGTACAATATTCATGGAGTTGGTGAAGGAAAAGCTAAAAAATACGGCGGCGAATTTGTTACCTTAATAAGTAGGTATGTTGAGGACAATGATATTATTCGTCCAGACGATCTGGTTGTGAAATCTACCGGAGTAAATTCAGCCAACAAATTATACATCATTCAGAACATCGATAGAAAATTACCGTTAAGTGATATTGCTTCTGCAAAAGGACTAACGATGGATGCCTTGATTAAAGAAATGGAACAGATTGTATATTCTGGAACCAAATTAAATATCAAATACTGGATTGATGATATGCTTGACGACGATCAGCAGGAAGAAATTCATGATTATTTCATGGAATCAGAATCTGATAAAATTGAAGATGCACTTAAAGAATTCGACGGCGATTACGATATTGACGAACTGCGTTTAATGCGTATAAAGTTTATTAGTGAAGTAGCGAACTAAAAAAGTTTCCAGTCTCAGTTTATAGTTTTCAGTTTTTTACTGAGACTGAAAACTGATACTGGGATTTAAATATATATTCTCAGTACAAAACTGTAAACTGCCACTGAGAACTGAAAACTACTCGTAGAGTTCCCCTCGATGCGGTTTCAAAGCATCTCTCACCTGAATCATATTTTCATCGGTAACCACCATAAAAGCGGTTGCATGCATGTCGTTTATAATATTATATCCTGTAATATTCAGGGGCAGCTTTTCTATAGCGATATATTCTTTTAGGTGAATTTCGTGATGTTCTGCCGTTTTTGCAGCAGCCGGACCGCGGAAATCCCAAATCAATTTTATTTTTCTAGACATTTTTTTTTAAAGGTGCAAAGGTTCAGAGGTGCAAAGGTACAAAGGTTAGTTGAAAAAAAAGGTGCTGAGGTTCTGAGTTTTTTTGTAGAGACGCACAGCAGTGCGTCTAACTGTTCCTAAAAACAAATCTTTTTAATCATAATAATCTGTGGCAAAAAATATGCATAGATAAATATAAAATCTGTTTGACCTGTGTAAATCTGTAACCAAATTTTACACTAAACATAAAATCTCATTTCAAAATAGTACTTTTGCATCTTCTTTTCATAGAAAGAAAAGCTAATAGAATAAAAAAGATACAATGCCAAGAGAACTTTTACTTCAGGTAACGCCGGAAATTGCAGCAACCGAATCGCTGCTTAAAGACTATTTGTCTAAACAAATAAAAGTTTCTCCGCAGGAAATTCAGCATATTACCATTTTAAAACGTTCGATTGATGCGCGCCAAAAAGCGATTAAAATCAATTTGAAAGTTATTATATATTTAAAAGGAGAACCTTTTCAGGAAACTAAAATTGAACTTCCTGTATATAAAGATGTTTCTTCTGCTCAGGAAGTGATTGTAGTTGGTGCAGGTCCGGCAGGACTTTTTGCGGCTTTGCAATTAATTGAATTGGGCTTAAAGCCAATTGTACTCGAGCGCGGAAAAGACGTTCGCGGACGCCGACGCGATTTAAAAGCAATAAACCGTGAACACATCGTTAACGAAGATTCTAATTATTGTTTTGGAGAAGGCGGAGCAGGAACATATTCTGATGGAAAATTATACACGCGCTCGAAAAAACGAGGCGATGTAACCAGAATTCTAGAGCTTTTGGTAGCTTTTGGAGCTTCAGAAGACATTTTGGTTGAAGCGCATCCGCATATCGGAACAAATAAACTTCCTAAAATTATTGAAGACATTCGAAATAAGATCATCGAGTTTGGCGGTCAGGTTTTGTTTGATACCAGAGTTACTGATATTTTGGTAAAGAATAATGAAGTGGAAGGAATCGTAACTCAAAACGGAGATAAGATTCTGGCTAACAAATTGATTTTAGCAACCGGACATTCGGCTCGTGATATTTTTGAATTATTAGATAAAAAGAAAATCCTAATCGAAGCAAAACCTTTTGCTTTAGGGGTTCGTGCAGAACATTCTCAGGAATTAATTGATAGTATTCAATATAGCTGTGACTATCGCGGCGAACATTTGCCTCCAGCGCCTTATTCGATTGTAAAACAAGTTAACGGCCGCGGTATGTACTCATTTTGTATGTGTCCGGGTGGTGTAATTGCGCCTTGTGCGACAAGTCCGGGTGAAGTGGTTACCAATGGCTGGTCGCCGTCTAAAAGAGATCAGGCAACGGCAAATTCAGGAATTGTAATTGAGTTGAAATTAGAAGATTTTAAACCTTTTGCAAAATTTGGAGCTTTGGCCGGAATGGAATTTCAAAAAAGTATCGAACAAAAAGCATGGCATTTGGCTGGGGGCTCGAGCGCTAGCGAACTGGCGAAGCAAACTCAAAAAGTTCCGGCACAAAGAATGATCGATTTTACGCAAAATAAAGTTTCTACGGATATTCCTAAAACTTCTTATGTTCCGGGAACAACCTCGGTCGAAATGGGACAGGTTTTTCCGGGATTTTTATCGCAGATTTTACGCGAAGGTTTCAAGGAATTTGGAAAATCAATGCGCGGTTATTTGACTAATGAAGCAATTTTGCATGCGCCGGAAAGCAGAACTTCGTCGCCGGTTAGAATTCCGAGAGATCCTATGACTTTAGAACATTTGCAGATAAAAGGATTATATCCTTGCGGAGAAGGAGCAGGTTATGCCGGCGGTATTATCTCAGCCGCAATTGATGGTGAAAAATGTGCTTTAATGATTGCTGAAGCTTTGAAATAATTCACTCGCTGGGTTTCGGGTTATTAAAAATTGTAATATATTTATTGCTTTAGTTTGATAATTATACGCCCAATGAAAAACTTTTTCTCCAATCTATTTAATAGAAACAACGATCCAAAATCAATAATTTCTTTTGATGTTATTGATCCAATTTATTCGTATTTATATAATGAGCAGGCCAGTCTTGAGCTTAAAGTAAAAGGAATTAAGGAAGAGGTATCTGTTAATTTGTTTTATTTTCCAGGTTCATTAGATCATGAAGAAGGTAAGGCAGAAATTAAAAAAGCAGGCTTTGCTAATTCTTATGAAGTTTTAAATAAACTTTATAAGAAGATGGATATTGGGATTCTTTCTCCAGAGATAATAGAACAGGGATTAGAATATGATTTTATACATATTCAGTTTTATTCGGAGCCCACTTCTGATGAAAAAAAGTTCTTTAAGCGTTCCATAAAAAACTTCATTATCTTTTTTTGCTGTACCAATAGTTTAGAAACCAACGATTTTAAAATTTTATATTCGGGAACACATTTCTTCGATTATACAAAAGGACTTTTAGAAAGTGAGCTTTTAGATTTTAATAACCCGAAAAATGAAAGTCAGGAAATAGGGGTTAAGGATTTTAAATTGGTTTTACAGGGAATCTGTCAGCATTTAAATATTGAAATTCCGGAAAGTGTTGAACTTCCTTCACAGGAAAATTTGATAGAAGTTGAAGAAGTTAATCTGGAAACGTTTGAAGAGTTTATCAAATTAGTTTCAAGAGAAAATATCGAGGAAAAAGAACTAAAAAAACAATCTAAAAAGCTTTTCAAAAACTATCAAAAAGACACTAATGAATATCACGCTATAGTTGATGGTCATTTTGATTTCTTCGAAAGTATCGATGCCTGGAACAGCGACTGGAAATTTGATCCCGAAGATGCAGAATATTTCATTTCTGAAATGATTGGCGAAGATCTTAATTTCGAATATCCGGAAGAAACCTATAGTCATGATTTGTTTCCCTACATTCAATCGGCTTTAGAAAAACGAGGTTTTGAATTAATGAGTTACAATACAAATGGAGATAATTATTTGTTTTTTGTAGCCAATAAAGAAGACGTCAGCAGGATTTTAGAATTATCTGAAATTACTAAAATTGAAGTTGATCAATTGTAGGTTGTATTAATCGCCACGACCGGACCGAAGGGAATAGACGAAGTAATTCACGAATTATTTTTATAACCTTTGTCAAAGTTTTAAACTTTGACAAAGGTCTTTTAATGAGATCATGGTGAGAACTGTCACTGAAAACCGCGACTGCGACTAAAAACGGATCATTGCAATTACGGAATCAAAATAATCTTTCCAGTACTTTTTCGGCTTTCCAGATAATCATGCGCCAGTTTTCCTTCTGATAATCTGAAAGAAACAGGTTCTGAAAGTTTGATTTTACCTTCGATAATCCAATTGAATAATTGAGAGGCACGTTTAATTCGTTCTTCTTTAGAATTTAAATAACTCCATAAATCACCTCCGGTTAAAGTTTTAGAACCGTCCATAAGCATTCTTGGATCTACAGGTGCCGGATCTCCGCCCGCCATTCCGAAGAAAACAACTTGACCGCATTCTTTAGTCACTTCAAAACTTTCCATAAGTGTGCTTCCAATACTGTCATAAACAACATCAACGCCATTTGGAACAACTTTAAAAACCTGTGACTTCCAATCGTCATTATAAAGAAAAACATGATCTGCACCTTGGTCATAACCCACTTTTGCTTTTTCTGCAGATGAGGTTAAGCCAATAACATTGGCACCTAAAAGTTTACTTATTTGCGTAAGGATTTGCCCAACTCCGCCTGCAACAGCATGAATTACTACCGTTTCGCCTTTTGTGGTTTTGTGGCTGTCGGTTGCTAAATAATGTGCTGTTAAACCTTGCAGTAAAACAGAAGCAGCAGTTTCAAATGAAATATTTTCGGGTAAAGGTAAAACGTGATTTGTGTTTGCGGCAACCAATTCGGCATTTGCGAAAGGAACATCGGCGAAAGCCACACGATCACCAACTTTGTATTCAGAGTGATTATTAGCATCGACTACAATTCCAGCACCTTCGTAACCGGCAATAAAAGGCGGATTTCCTTTTAAATGATAATTTCCTTTTCGTCTGTAAACATCGGCAAAATTTAATCCGATGGCTTTCATCTCAACTAAAATTTCATCACTTTTTAATTGCGGAGCGGGAATTTCGATATATTCTAAAACATCAGAATCCCCAAAAGTAGAGAAGGTAAGTGCTTTCATTTTTAAATTATTTTAGGAATACAAAGTACGGTAAAAATCAAAAAGAAAAAGCCTCGAATTATTGAGGCTTGGATTTTATTTTTTTAGCCACAGATTAAAGGAATTTACACAGTTTTTTTAATTTAATTTAAAAATCTTAATGATCCTTTAATCTGTGACTGAAAAAAAAAGAAATATTTTTTGGCTTTTGATCGTTGTAAATTGCAGTAAAATGAAATCGGATAGGTGTAATTTAAATATTTGATCATTAATAATTTAAATAAAATAATGTAACTTAGATGTCAGAAAATTACAGCTTTAAATAAAATCCGGTTTGTTGACGTTTTTGGGGTAAAGTTTAATTGAAGTAAAATTAAATTTTAAGGAGAGGTACAACTGGGCATGAATATTGCAAATGGAATGTTTGTAAGAAATTTTAATCTTCAAAAAACAAATTATATTAATCTTTAAAAATCTATTTTATGAAAAGATATACAATTGCAATCGTTTCGGTTTTAACTTTATTTATTGCTTCGTGTAACGCCTCAAAAGACACTGCAAGCGCCGGAAATCTATTTGATACAACTTGGGAACTAGAATACATCTCTGGGCCTAGAATTGCTTTTGAAGGATTGTATCCAAATAAAAAACCGCAAATTACTTTTGATAAAAAAGAAACAAAAGTTTTTGGTAACAACGGATGCAACGGCTACAGCGCACCATATACTCTAAGCGGAAAATCGTTGACTTTTGGTGAGCCTGGACCAACTACAATGATGTTTTGTGAAGGCGGTGGAGAACAGCAGTTTTTAGGCCAAATGAAAAAAATAACAAGCTATTCTATTGATAAAGATGGAAAATTAAATTTAATCGAGGGTGATGTGCCAATGATGCGATTTAAAAAAGTGGCGAAACAATAGTTTTAAAAATAAAGAATAAAAGAAAAGAGAAATGATTCGTTCATTTCTCTTTTTTTGTTTTATGCTGATGCAGGTTTACTTTAGTTTTAACTGCTCGATATTTTTGCTGATGATGTTTTTGTCGGCTGTAGTTTTGGCTAAGCCAATCGCAGTTTCAAAATGTTGCAATGCTTTTTTTGAATCTATTCCCGAATACAGATTTCCGAGTAAGGAATAATAAAAATGATTATCGGTTAAGTTTAATTTTTCGGCTTCTCGGATAGCTTCTTCTTTTCCTTTTACTTTAGATAAGGCATACGTTCTGTTTAAGGCGACAATTGGCGAATATTCTAAAATAATTAGATTGTTGTAGAGTTCCAGAATATTTTCCCATTTTTCAATTGTTTCTGTTTTTATGGTGTGCCAATAGGCAATTCCGGCTTCTAAGTGATATTTTGAAAGTGTATTTCCGGTTGAGGACTGGCTTAGGAAATAAGTTCCTTTGTCGATTAATTCTTTATTCCACAACGATTTGTCCTGATCTTCATATAAAATAATTTCACCGTTCAAACCTGTTCGGGCATCAAACCTTGAAGAATGAAAACACATTAAGGCCATTAAAGCATTGGTTTGCGGTAAATTTGTACTTTTATTTTGAATTAACAAATAAGTCAAACGCATGGCTTCGGTACAAAGGTCTTTTCGTAGAGTGGTATTTTGAGAAATAGAATAATAGCCTTCGGAATACAGCAGATAAATGGTTTTTAAAACCGTTTGTATTCTATCTTTTATTTCAGAATTGCTGGGATTTTGAATTTTTATGTTTTCTTCCTTCAATTTTTCTTTAGCGCGATTAATCCTTTTGTAAATGACTTCTTTATTAGAAAGGAAAGCGTCAGAAATTTCATTTATGCCAAAACCACACAATAAATTTAAGGCAAGGGCAATTTGGGCTTCTTCGGAATTACAAGGATTGCAAACCGTAAATATCATTGCGAGCTGGCTGTCGGCAATATTTTGATCAGATAAATCAATATCGATTTCAGGGTTGTTTAATGGAGTATTGTGTTTTATTTCGGAAACTATTTTGGTTTCAAAAACGTTATTTCTTTTCAGGTGGTTTTTGGTTTTGTTTTTGGCCACCGTGTAAAGCCACGCAGTTGGGTTTTCTGGAATTCCTTTAATTGCCCAGGTTTCTGCAGCGGTCAGGAAAGTGTCGCTTACAATATCTTCGGCAATTTCAATATGATGAATGCCAAACAAACTGCAGAGAACCGAAACTATTTTTTGATACTCCGTTCGAAATAAATTTGGGATAAGTTCTTTGTGCTCCATATTTTTAAGAAAAAAATGCCTAAGTAAAGATACAAAGGCATTTTATATAAGTTAGTTCAAAATCTAAACGGCCATTCTAATTTCGACATTTCCACCAAAATTAAGTACCGGACATCCTTGCGCAATTTCGGCAGCTTCATCATAATCTTTGGCTTTAATGATGATTAAACCGCCAATCGATTCTTTGATTTCAACAAAAGGGCCGTCTGTAATTCCTTTACCGGAATTGACAAGTTTTCCTTTTCCGTCCCATCGCTGCAAAGGTCTGGCTAGTTTATCCTGAGCAGCAAGACTTCCAAACCAGTTTTGCCATTGTTGTAAATGCTGCTGTAATTCTTCCGGAGACGGCTGTGTTTCTTTGGTCACAAAATCTCTTCTGAAAATCAATAAAAACTCATTCATTTTTTTATGTTTTATAAGTGATCTATTTCTTTTTAAGCTGTATAAAGTTAATCGTTTTTAGAAAACAATCAATTGGTTTATTATCCAAATTGCCCCACTCTGTAAGTTCCCGGAGTATTAGAAAAAGCAATATTTATGCGATTCCAGGTATTAATTGTTGCTATAGCAAGCGTAAGATCAATTAATTCTTCTTCTGTAAATTCAGCTTTTGCAATGTCGTAAATTTCATCAGGAACGTCGCAGGCATTTACAGCTTCGGCATAAGCAAGAGCGACTCTTTCTCGTTTAGTATAATAAGGGGTTTCTTTCCAGGCGCTTAATCCAAATAAACGCTGTGTAGTTTCACCATTAGCCAAAGCCTCTTTTGAGTGCATGTCTAAACAATAAGCGCAATTGTTAATTTGAGATATTCTGAAATCTACTAATTCCATTAAAGATCTCTCGATTGTTGATTTTTTCAAATAACCCGTAACTCCAAATAAAGTACTGATTGCTTTTTGACCTTTTTCGAATACATTAATTCTAGTTTCCATGTTTTATAATTTTAGATGTTTATACCCTAATAACAATCGAACTTTCAGGATTGGACAAAAAAAATGAAAAAAAAAGTAAAATATTTTTCAATTAAGAGAAAACCCAGTGTTTATAAGGGTTTGTGAAATAAAAAAACCGTCCATTTTTTGTGGACGGTTGGTAATAGCAATCTTTATTAACCTTATTTCTTTTTGAGTTTGTCTTTAAAAACTTTTTCAAACTTTTCTATTTTCGGCTGAATTACCATTTTGCAATACGGCTGATTTTTATTGTTTGCATAATAATTTTGATGATAATCTTCGGCTTTATAAAAAGCTTTAAAAGGTTCTACTTTTGTTACAATCGGATTATTGTAGACTTTTGCTTTGTTTAGTTCAGCAATAATGCTTTCGGCAGCTTTTTTCTGTTCGTCGTTTTTATAAAATATGACAGAACGGTATTGTGTTCCAACATCTGCGCCTTGACGGTTTAAAGTGGTTGGATCATGAACGGTAAAAAAAACTTTAAAAATTTCATTAATATCGGTTACGTTTTTATCGTACGTAATTTGAACTACTTCGGCATGACCGGTTGTTCCGGTACAAACTTCTTCATAAGATGGGTTTGCGACTTTTCCTCCAGAAAATCCTGAAACCACAGATTTCACTCCGTCCAGATTTTCGTAAACAGCTTCAACACACCAGTAGCATCCGCCGCCAAGTGTAATAGTTTCTAAATTCGGTTTTTTGTTTTGAGAAAATCCGTTAATTGATAAAGCAAAAAGGCAGATTAAAAGTGTATTTTTCATTTGTAAATTATTTGTTATCAGGGATAAAATCAAGAGCAATCGAGTTCATGCAGTAACGCTTTCCGGTAGGAGCGGGGCCATCATCAAATAAGTGGCCTAGGTGTCCGCCGCAACGTCCGCATAGAGCTTCGATTCTTTCCATTCCCAGCGAGTTATCATTTTTGTAAACCACACTCTTTTTATTGTCCTGTTCAAAAAAGCTAGGCCATCCGCAGCTGCTGGCAAATTTTGCTCCGGATCTAAAAAGTTTGTTACCGCATGAAGCGCAGTAATAAGTTCCTTTTTCATCAGTGTTCCAATATTTTCCTGTAAAAGGTCTTTCGGTATCGGCTTCACGCATAACGGCGTAAACATCTTCGGGTAAAACCTTTTTCCATTCGGCATCGGTTACATTTAATTTGGTCGTGTCGGTGTTAGAATAATAAGGATTTCCGGGTTTACTAATTTTGTTTTCCATAGTTACCGTTTTAGCGGGTTGTTTTTTTGTGTTTTGTCCGCATGCTTGTAAAATAAACAGCGGAATCAAAAAGCAAAGGCTGAAAATTAAGTTTTTAGATTTCATAAATTTTTGGATGCATTAATCTGAATTTCAAAGATACGGTGAGTTTTAACTTCGAAATGTCGCCTATATTACAATTCAGATATATTTAAGTATGTTTTAACTTTTTATTATTTACGTAAAACAAA
>Ga0157370_10001308_pt1 | contig 31056 bp, 34 predicted proteins | sample C35metaG_FD_113463 | JGI IMG/M metagenome (GOLD analysis project Ga0157370, IMG submission 113463) | Corn rhizosphere microbial communities from Kellogg Biological Station, Michigan, USA - C3-5 metaG | ecosystem: Host-associated > Plants > Roots > Rhizosphere > Soil | place: USA: Michigan...
CTCAGCATGCGCGCGCCGGACTGCAGCTGTGCTTGTTGCAGCCGCGAAGCAGCACCTGCTTTCACTGAGAGGGATCATCTTTCGCGACTATGTTTGACGCAGGGCAAAGGGCACAATCGGCCAGAACCAGTCATTCGAGCCCTGCATGATGTCGAACTACAGCCACTTATGGGACGGCACCGAGCCAGGCTGGGTACTTCTGCAGGTCCATCGCCAAACATCGACCATCGCGGTGCTGTTTGATGAGCCCGGAGCGACTCCTCTAGAAATCCAGGCACTACGCCGTGTGGTGCCCGAATTCACTGCACTGCCTGCACAGCAAGCTGTCCTGCAGCTTCGCGGACGTCGGCGCATCGACCTCGGCGAAATGGAGTCCCGGGAAGCCCGAAGGCTGATTGAGACGCTTTGGGACTGCGGCCTACGTGTGGAAGAGCAGGCGCTGGACCGCAGTGGTTACCTGCCGTTCAACGAAGTTTCGAAGTTGGCACTGCTCATTGAAGATGAGGTTGAAGGTAGAGCAGTGGCAGCCGAAGCGTTGAGGCAAGGAATCCCGGTTCGACAGGTCGAGAGCTAACTCACTTCAGCAGGTTGGGCTACTCAAACGACCGGGACGACTGGCTGCTCTGGAGCAAGCCCGACTTCCGCTTTGGCCCTTTTGCGACATTCGCTGAAACCCAAAGCAGACTTTGAACAAGATGCGCGCTGGTCCAACACTTAGCCTTAGCGTGCACTACAGGGCCTATCAAGTCCTGGGGCGATGCGCGATGAAGTAGGTCAGTCTTCTACGCTTATCCTGGCGGTGAAATGGAAAATCTAAGTAAGGAAATTTTCATGGATGGACGTCTTGCTTTCTTGATTGCCACTCTTGCTTTGGCCGGATGCACTTCGCCGGGGTCGCGAGTTCAAAGTTATGCCGGCAAGCAGTTGCCCCCCGAGGAAGTGGCTACTGTGTTTTCAACGATGGGTGGACGCTATGGGAATACTGTGATCTGTTCAGTAGATGAACAGCCAGTGAGACCGATGGGTGGTTGCGCGAATGTGATCTACGTTTTGCCTGGTTCCCATGTTCTTGGATGGCGTTACGATTCATACGGAACGGCGGGCAATGGGAAGCTCTTACTCAGGGCCGAAGCGGGACGCATCTATCAGCTCAATGCATCGCCGCTTGGAGAAGTGAATGGGAAGCTGACGGGAATGGCTCAGACCATGCCGATGGCGCCGGGCAGCAAGCTTACTTATCGCAACGTGAATCCGGGCTATGTACCATCCGGTGCCAAGCTGGACGATATCGTTCCCTACGGAGCTAATTGACTGCAGTTGGCAGGACAGCAAAACGTCCGCTGTTGGCCGCATTCTGCCTGTCGCAACCGTAGCGACGGCACGGCATCAAATCTTGGGCGCGGGGCGCCAATGCACGGTGTCTGGATAGGCGCGTCCATGCCTGAAGCACAGGAAGATTTCCACGACGGCGCTCGCGTGAAACCATTCGTCCGATTTGAGGCGCAGTTCGCCGGCTCCGAAGGCAAGGACGGTGCCGTCAGGGAACACTGGGCTCGGCTTGTCGTGAAAGGCTCGCAATCTCGTTGAGGTAGAGACGTTGAAGCTTTCAACCATGCAGGTGACGCCGCCGCCGGCCACCTGAAGATAGTTTCCTTGAGCGTCGGTCAGCGATGCGTACGAATGCCGACCATAACTCTTGAGCGCAAGAAGTCTGCTTTCGAGGACGTGGTCGGATGGCGCACTCGCCGCAGCAAAGTTCTGGCCCTCAAATTTCATGATTGGGAGGTCGAGTTGAAGGTCCGCTTCTGGCCGCTATGCGACCTCAATTCTGCTTTGTTGAAGGCAAGTGGTCGGTCGATCAGCTCAGCGGCGTTCACCGCCAGGGCGAACGCTTCTGCGGCGGCAAAGGTGTAGCTGAGGTCGTTGGAATCTGTCTCATGGTGTGCGCCATCGACCACCCGGACCATCGTCTGCTGAAGCTCATACCCATCAAGCGCGCTGCCGTGGCTGAACCATCGCTCGATGCCTTCCAGAGTGGCCTGGCGGTACATGGATGGAATCTGCGCTTCAGAGACCTCCCAGGCGTAAGCCATGCCCGGCTCCTCAGACGGCTCTATCCTCAAAACTACACGGCCAAACCGGTGCATGCCACCTGCTTGTCGGATGAAGCAGCCTTCAGCGGTGACGGGACTCAAGAAGCGAAGGGGGCGCATGGTCATGAGAATTCTGGAACTGTCGGTGGGCATGGGACGCTGCCAGATTGCAGCCAGCCAAAAGGGCTTCCTACAAGGGACAAAACTGGGAGGCCGTGACGAATGTCCGATCCTGGCCGGATTCTGCCGGCCGCGCCTTCAGTCGTGAAGGCTGACCTGGATGCTGATGCCGGGATGCCGCTTTTCGAGTCCACGTAACCACGCAGACAGCTCGGAGCTCTCATCGCGATAGAGCGTGGCCAAACGAGGAAGACCAATGACCGTGAACTTGGCCGGAAGCGAAGGTTCTGAACCAGCCACCAAGCTCTCACGCAGGAATTCCCACGTGAGCTCGCGGTCAAGCGACAGGCCGAGAAAGCGCGCCACGGCCTGTCGCACGTATAGCGGTGATGTGGCGCCGCTCACGTCAAGCACCGATTTCCTGGTCTCCATCAACATCCTCGTCTATTGAGCGTCCGGTTGCGGGCGAATTCTGCGTCGGCCCCGAACGGCAGGTCTTGGCCGCATTCTGCCTCCCAGTGGTCCCGTCCGGTTCGGGGTCACCAACCAATGTGGGCGAAGCCACCCTCATGATGAAAGACGGTGAGGCCGGAAATCTGAGGCCACATAAATACCACGTCTCCATCGAACATGAACTGAGACGAAAGGTCCACCCTTTGACGTAGTTCTTGAGCCGGGCAGCAAAGCAGTTCGCCGCTGATGAAACTCTCATCGGTGATCACGATGACCTCACCCGGCGGGAGAGGCTTTCCGGCGAATATCAAATCGAACAAGTCGGTTTTTCCATACTGCGCTCCTGTCTCCTCCCAATCTGCGATGGTGAGGAACTTGCATGTAAGGCCTTTGCGCTCCGCGGCTTCAAGAATCGATTCGGGCTGAAGGGTTGCACCGGGAAGAATTCGTTCCAGTAAGGTGCGTGGCAGTGACAAAGAGCTGTTCATCTTCATATTCAAGGCGGCTACCGATTGCGAATGTCCGCTTGAGAGCAAATCGCCCGGAGTTGGCGAACGGCCGGTTCTGGCCGAAATCTGTCAATCTGCCGCTATCGAGGTTGGGCCTCGAAACGCAACAGTTTGATCCTTGTACCCACCGGCACGTCGGTGTCTGACAGTCCGGCAAATGCAATCACGCCCGGCGCGTGTATTGGGCTGACAAGGGCCACGGACGCGAAGTGCGGGGTAATTGAGCCGTCCGGCAACGTCAGTTCGACGCGCAAGCGAGCCACCTCAAAATGGGGTTTCAGCCTAGGCATTGGCAACGATGAGACCGCGTTTGCCAAGACGAAGTACGGCGAGTCCAACATCGCCGACAAAGAGGAACGGCCTCCGCGCAGCGGCATGACTTCGGACGCACTGATTCGGAATTGGACGGACATGATGAATGGCCGATTCAAGCCGAACCGGTCGTACCCAGGACGCCCCGAAACTTGTCGATCCATATTGCGCGAGCTTCCTCTGCTGTCTCCAAATTCCATCGGCGCGACAAGCTACGCGGAATCTCAGTTCCGCAGTCACCGCAGGTCTCGCGAGCGGCCACATAGCTCCATGGATTTTCGCCCGAGTATTTGACCCCGACCATGATGTCACCTGCGACTCGATGTCCCCCACATTCGGGACAACTGAACGGCTTTTCCTCCAAGCGACCTTCACGCTCAAGCTCGCGCCGTCTCTTTCCGTCATCAACCTGCTGCCTGTACCCACGCTTGCATGGCATGCACAGACCGCCATTTAACTCAGCTGTATCTGGGTGAATGGACTCGCCGCAGGTCTTGCAAGGAAGTCGTTCGGTCATATGGGTGGAATGGCTTGTGGTGCTGCTTGAACGTCCGCTCTAAGTAAGGCGAATTGGGCCTCGGCGTCGACTGACAGCTTCTGGCCGACTGTAGCCGGTCGCGTCCTCGGAGACCCTTGCACCTAAAGCAGTCCCTGATGAATGTTTGCCCGGACAGCTAGGTTCGAGGCAACTCCCGAATCTCCACCGTGCCGCCGGCCTCGTAAACTGGATTATCTGCAAGAAATTGCTTCGCGCTTTCGAGGCTGACTGCGCGCACTCGAATGAAGCCACCGAGGTCTTTGCCCGTCGGTTGGCTCGTGTGATTCTTACAGTGGCGCTCCCCACGCCCCATCGAGCTCCCGCCATCAAATTGCCCGGTGCTTCGAAGCTGAGCGAGGTATTGCTCCCAGCGTTTCGCATCATTGGCGGCTTCCGCATTGGGGGCGTCCTCATGCATGAGTAGCATGTATTCATTCACTCTTATTCTCCTTCGCCCACGTTAAGCATGCTCACCACCGAGCAGCTGTGGTCAACGGCCGGTTATAGCCGAATGTAGCCGGTCGGGCTTCCGCCGCGAAGGGCCCTAAGTCCCCTTCAGCAATAGCTCGAAGCGGTCGCACGTGACAGCCTCGTCACCAAACTCCAACTCAAGCGCGATGCGAACAAGCGCAGGATAGGCAAACCAATACTGCCGACGAAGGGCATCACTCACAAACTGGTCACCCAGTTCTGCGCGGTAGTAGCGTTCATGCCATGCATCAAGCGGCTCACTGTCGATTCGCATGAGTCGCTTTCGATAATGAGTCATGAGTGCCGCAAACCGACCTCGGGTCTTGATGCCGAATCTCGCGAGCTCAGGCAAGAGCTCTTCGAACGAAGCCTCGCCATAGTCGTTCTTCTTCGGGAAGATCTTTCTCATCGAGGATTGGAGCAGCGCCGCATTGAGCGACTCGGCAGCGCGGAGTCTTCGTGCAGAAATCGGTATTTCCATCCGTCGATCGGTTGCGTTGAATCGCCTCTTGATTGCTCTCTCGGTGTCCGGCAAGCCGCTACGCCCGAAACCAGATCCTGAGCGTCACATACATCGCATAGCCAAGGGCAAGCACGATCCACGTCAGGAAGAACACGTTGGCCCAGTACTCCCCGGCTTGCGTCGCAAGGGTGTAGACCTGCATCTTGCAGGCCTTGCCGATGCATGGCACCTCAGCTCGAACCAGTGCGCGCAACAAGGCGAACAAGAGGTAGCACCCCAAGCCAGCGGTCACCAGGAATCCCACTGGCCCCAGGATTCCCTCGGTGCGTTCGCCGCTCTCGCTCCACCGCCCCTTCCGAAGCAGGTTTTGCCCGAACTTGTACCAGGCAAATCCGAGCAAAAGCATCAGCGAGTAGTAAATGACAGTACGCATGTCCATCGAGTCGTTGAGTTGTGAGGTGTGAGGTGGTGGCAGGTGAGTCGACGGAATGCTATCCGACCAACGCGTGCGCATCACCCCGCCACGCCATGCGCGACGGCACCTCGCCTGCCTGCATCGCTCAGGCGGCCACGGCTCGCACGGGGCTCCGCAGCAAGCTCACCACGCTCCCGGCCAACGCGGCCAGGGCCGCCATGCCCAACCCCCAATGCACCGCGCTGTGCGCCGATAGCAGCGCAAACGCCAGGCTCATCCACAGGCTGCCGAGCGTCAGCCCCGTGAGCCGCGCCGTGCCTTGGGCGCCACCGGCGGCCCCGCTGCGCGCCTTGGGTGCCGAGAGCAGCATGTTCTGGTTGTTGGGCGTCTGGAAGAAGCCGAAGCCCAGGCCGGCGAGGCTCGTGAACACCGCGATCGGCAACATCGAGCTGCCGTGCAGCGGCCACAGCGCGCACAGGGCGAGGCCCAGCGCGAAACACGCACTCCCCGCGGCGCACAGCCATGCGGTCGGCACACGCTGGGCCAGGCGTGCCGACAGCGGCGCGGCCAGCATCACCGCCAAGGGCCAGGGGGTCATCAGGAGGCCGGCGGTCACCGCGCTCTGGCCGAGTTCGTGCTGGATGTAGAACGGCAGAGCCACAAGGGCCGCCATCTGGCCGGTGAAGCAGCACACGGAGGCAATCACCGAGACCCGAAAGGAATGCACGCGCAGCAGGTCGAGCGGAATCAGCGGCGCCGCCTTGGGCATTTCGCGCCGCACCAGCAAGACCATGCAGATGGCCGACAGCGCGAGCAACGCGCCGCCTTGCAGCGGATGCGCCACGAGCCGGTCGCATCCCATGACGAAGGCGGCAAACATGACCGCGTTGAGCGCAATGCTCCACACGTCGATCTGGCGCGCCGAGCGCGGCGGGCTCGGCAACCCCGCGCAGGCGACCAGCACGACGAGGCCGATCGGCAGGTTCACCGCAAAGAGCCACGGCCAGCCTGCCACCGAAAGCATGAAAGCGCCAAGGGCAGGCCCCGCCGCCGAAGCGGCCGCGACGGCGAGCGCGTTCCAGGCGATGGAGCGCGCCAGCAATCGACGCGGATAGGTGAAACGCAGCAACGCCAGCCCAAGCGGCATCACGGCCGCGCTGCCCAGGCCCTGGAGGCACCGCGCGGCCACGAGCCACGGCAGCGAAGGAGCCAACGCGCACAACACCGACGCCACGGTGAAGAGCGCCACGCCACCGGCGAACACGCGCCGATACCCGAACCGCTCCCCGATGGCAGAAGCGGGCAACAGAAACATCACCACGGCCAGCTGGTAGGCGGTGACGATCCAGACGGCATCGGCGGGCGTCGCCTGCAATTGCTGCGCGATGCTCGGCAGCGCGATGTTGGCGATGGCGCCGTCGAGCACCACCAGCACACCCGCGCCCAGAATCGCGGCGACGGCTGCGAAGCGTCGCGGCAGCGGCAGGCCATCGGCGTCTTGCACCGCGTTCGCCTCTGGGGTCTGGACGGCGCGGGCCGGGTTGGAAGAAGCGTTCGGTCTGAGCGTAGATGACAACATGATGGGCAACTGGAAAAGGCACGCTCTATTGCGTCAAGTCAGCTTAGGACCGCGCACCCGGCTTGCCCAGCGCGTGGTGCGCAGCTTGTTCCTGCATGCGACGCCTGTCGAAACCGCCGCAGCCGTGATAGGTTGCGGGCCATGCCAACAGACACCGACCTGAATCTGCTGTTTGCGTTGAACGCGCTTCTTTCCGAGGGCAGCGTCGCGAAAGCCGCCGAGCGCCTGGGCCTGAGCGAGTCGGCCATGAGCCGCGCGCTCGCGCGATTGCGGGAATCCACAGGAGACGAGCTCCTGGTGCGCGCGGGCCGCGCGATGGTGCTCACGCCGCACGCGCTGGCACTGCGCGATCGCGTGAGGGAGCTGGTGCAGGAATCACGCGCGGTGCTTCACCCCGCCGGCGCCGACATGGACCCTAGCGCGCTCCAGCAGCTCTTCACCATTCGGGCCAACGACGGCTTCATCGAGGGTTTCGCGCACCAGCTGGTGGCGCGCGCCGCGCACGAGGCGCCCGGCGTTCGCCTGCGCTTCGCACCCAAGCCCGACAAGGACGTTCGCCCCCTGCGCGAGGGATTGATCGACCTGGACATCGGCGTGCTCGGCGAGTCGGGCCCGGAGGTGCGGGTGCAGGCGCTGTTTCGCGACCACTTCGTCGCCGTGGTGCACGAGGGCCATCCCCTGCTCGCCGCACCCGCGATCACTGCAGAGCGCTATGCAGCCTGCGACCACGTGGTCACGTCGCGCCACGGCCGGACCGAGGGGCCGGTGGACGTTGCGCTCGCGGCGATGGGCCTGGTGCGCAATGCGGCGGTCGTCGTGCCCAGCTTCGGCACCGCCCTGGCGATCGCGGCCGCGACCGATCTGGTGGCACTGATCCCGTCCTCGTACTTCGAACACCTGAGGGTGCGTGGCACGCTGCGCGCGTTTCCACTGCCGATGCCGACGGCGCAGATCACCGTCTCGCAGATGTGGCATCCGCGCCTGGACCGCGACCCTGCGCACCGGTGGCTGCGCGGCGTGGTGCTCGAGGTTTGCCGGCCATTGAACGAGCAGACGAAAGCGCCGTGATCCTGCCCTCGAAGTTCGGCCTTGAACATCGGTTTCATGGGCTGATGCTGGCTGGCAGAAACCGAAGCTTCTTTGTCATTGCCGCAGCCATCCGCAACTCCTAGACTCGCCGCTCGATGCGCGCCCTGAGCATGTCAGGAGGCCTCCCCATTTTTTTCGGCAACGCCCCCCCGTAAGGAGTGAGCAGCATGTCAAAGCTTCGATTGAGGATCTCGATGTCGCTGGACGGTTTCGTCGCCGGTCCGAACCAGAGCTTGAAAGAACCGCTGGGCACTGGCGGCGAGCAATTGCACGAGTGGGTGTTCAATCTGGAGGCCTGGCGGCGCCCGCATGGCCTGGAGGGCGGCGTGGTGAACGAGAGCACGCCGGTGATGGAGGAAGAACTCGCCAACATCGGCGCGACCCTCATGGGCCGCAACATGTTCGGCGGCGGGCCGGGTCCGTGGAACACGGCAGATCCGTGGAACGGATGGTGGGGCAGCAATCCACCGTTTCGCCATCCGGTGTTCGTGCTGACGCATCACGCGCGCGAACCGCTCGTGATGGAAGGCGGCACGACCTTCACGTTCGTCACCGACGGGATCGAAAGTGCGCTGGAGCAGGCCCGGCGTGCTGCGGGTGGAAATGACGTGGCGCTCGCGGGCGGTGCCCATGTTGCGCGGCAGTATTTGAAGGCGGGCCTGGTCGATGAAGTGCAGCTTCATCTGGCCCCCACGCTGCTCGGCAGCGGTGAACGCTTGTTCGAGGACGCCGATGCCCTGCGGGGCCTGGCCATGGTGAAGACGGTCGCGGCACCGGATGTGGTGCATCTGAAATTCGCGAGGAAGTAGAAGCCTTTCTCAGTCCAGCCGGATCCCGGTGCGCTTGGCCAGCGCCGCGTACTTGTCGATCTGCTGGCGCAGGAACTCGGCGAAGACCTCGGGCGGCTCGACCGAGACGACGACCCCATCGCTGGCCAGCCGGTCGCGGATGCGCGGGGTCTGCAAGGTGCGCGCGATCTGGGTGCTCAGCGTGTCGACGAACCGGTCCGGCGTGCGAGCGGGTGCAACGAAGCCGTAGAAGCCGACCAGCTCGAAGCCGGGCAGCGACTCCGCAATGGCGGGCAACTGCGGATACGCCGTGGCCCGCCGCCCACTCGTGATGCCCAGCGCCCGGATGCGCCGTGCGCGCAGGTGCGGCAGTGCGGACTCCAGCGTCACGAACGCCAGCGGCAGGTCGCCGCCGATGAGCGCGCGGTAGACCTGCGAGCTGCCGTTGTAGGGCACATGCGCGAGCGGGACATCGGCTTCGATGGCAAGCAGCTCGCCCGCCAGGTGCGACACCGAGCCGATGCCCAGCGACGCGTACTGCAGCGGCGGATCGGTGCGCCGCGCCAGCTCGATCACCTCGGCCACGCTGTGGGCAGCGAAGCCGGCCTGCGCGACCAGCACGACGATCGAATGACCGCCCAGGCAGACGGGCTTGAAGTCGGTGAGCGCGTTGTACGGCATGTGCTGGCGCATCGCCTGGTTGACGGCGTGCGGCGAGAACACGATGCCGAAGGTGTTGCCATCGGGCGCGGCCATGGCCACCGCCTGCGTGCCGATGATCATGCCGCCGCCCGGCCGGTTGTCGACCACCACCGGCCGCTCGAGCGCCCCCGCAAGGTCCTTGGCGAGCAGGCGCGCCATGAAGTCGGCCGCACCGCCGGGCGCCTGCGGCACGATCATGCGCAGCGCCCGTGTCGTGCCGTTGGCGGCCAGCGCATCGCGGCCGCACAGGGCGGCGCTCGCCATGGCGGCGAGCATTGCGCGCCGCGTGGCTGACGTGGCGCCGCTCACCGCCGCAGCCTGCGCGACGCGCGCCGGAACTCGGCCGCGAGCGCCGCGGCCGATGCGGTCAGCGGCCGCATCGTCGGGGTCATGAGGTACTGCACGGCCGGCGGCAGATCGACTTCGATGGGCAGCACCTTCAGCAGCCCCTTCGCCCGCAGCGGCTCCAGCGCGGCCAGGCTGTTCAGCGTGACGTAGTCGCTCTGCAGCAGCATGGAAATCAGCGCGCTCGACGAATCGCAATGCGCCACCAGCGTCGGATCGGGCAGGCCGTGCTTGCGCATCAACGAAACGATGGCCGGCCCGCCGGTCTGCTGCACGCTGTAGAGCCAGCCATAGGGCGCCAGGCTCGCAAGGTCGCGTGCATCGGCGGCCGGGTGGTCCGCACGCACGACGATGCCCAGGTCGGAACTGCACAACTGCTCGGTGTGCAGGTCGGAGACGCTCTGGTCGGTCGGCAGCGGGCCGACCGCGAAATCGATCCTGGCGTCGCGCAGCGCCGCGATGGTCGACGACGAACGACCGCCGAGCACGCTGACCAGCGCGTTGGGCGTGTGCTCCCGAAACCGCGCTACGGCCACCGGCAGCAGCATGGCTTCGGCCGTGGCCGACAGGCCCACGGTAATGAGCTTGTGGGCGTCGCCGTTGAGGCTCTCGATTTCCTCCTGCATGTGCCGCAGCTCCGCATCGACGATGCGTGCGCGGCGCAGCACGATGCGACCGAACTCGGTGGGTTCGACACCGCGCGCGGAACGCACCAGGAGTGGCACGCCCAACGACTTTTCGAGCGCAGTGAGGTTCTTGCTGACGGCGGCCTGCGCGAGGCCAAGCTTGCGCGCGGCGGATCGAACACTGCCAGTTTCGATGACTGCTATCAAATCTCTTAGATGGGCCTCTCGCACAATGTCTCGTATGTAATTTTCGTTTTGAACTAAACGATTATCCGGCAAGGACCCATTCGGCGCAGCGCAATCGCAGGCGCTCTCAGGGCGCAGCGCAACGCTGCCACGCCGCGCGAATGCTGGAGGTGCGGCACTGCGACCATGGGGTGTCCACCTGCGGTGAACGAGTTAACCGCCGGTGTGCATGCGGGGCGCGCAAGCCGCGGCCCACCCTTCGGCGAATGAGAGGCATCAGGGCGCAGCGGCCCGCGGCGGTTGGGCCCAGGCCTTGTCGCTCGACCAGTGGAAGTGGACGATGCGAAAGCTGTCGCCGGCGCGGCGCACGATCGCCGTCTCCTGCATCACCTGATCGATCGGCTTGCCATCGGGCAGCTTGCCGGTGACGTGGTAGGTGCTGAGCACCCAGCGCTCGTTGCCGCTGCCGCCGACACGACGTGCCTGCAAGGTCCAGTCGGAGACGGCGGCCATGTCGATGTCGCCCGGCAGATGGCTCAACGCATAGGCCTCGACCGTCGGGTCGGTCACGCCGAACTCGAACACCACCAGCGAACGGTCCAGGTAAGACAGTGCACCGCCCGTGTCCTTGCGCTTGAGCGCCGCGTGGAAGCCATCGACCGCATCGGCCGGCAGCTTCACGGTCTGCGCCCCTGCCGCGCCGGCCAGGGCCAGGCTCGCGGCGGCGAGCAACGCGTGCGCCCTTTTCACCCACGCACCGTGGCACATCGCCGTCTCTGCGCGCGGTGCGTTACGCATTGGCGTCGACCAGCTTGGGGTCGATCAATTCGATGACGACGATGTCCCCCTCGGCCACGCCTTCCATCGAAGGATCTGTGCTGCGCACCGTGAGTTCGTCGGGCGTATTGCTCTTGAGCCACAAGGTCCTGCCGAACATCTTTCCTCGGATGAAGGTCAGCCGCCAGCCGCGCATCTCGTTGCGCTTGGGCGCCACCATGCCCGGGCCAATCGGCTCGAAGCGCAGCGTGGAGATGCGGCCCGCCTTGCCGGCCTGGCCCACGCGGGTCACCTTCGCGGTGAAACGCCGCACCGCGGGGTCGACCGCATCGTGGCCGGCGACCTGCATCCCGTCGAACCGCATCGGCTCGGCCGCGGCGTGAAGCGTGGTCAGCAAGACCGCGGCCAGCAGCGAAGCGCGCGCGCCGGCCAGCACCCATGTCGTGAGCAACATCACTGTCCCTTGCCTGAATTGAAAGTCGGCGATGTTATCGACGCGGCGCTCGCGTGCAAGGGACGGCAACGCATTGCAATCAGCGTTCGCGCGCGAAGAAAGCGCGCGACTTTCGTGCCGCAACGCGAGTGTCCGCGGGGCCTTGTGACGGGCGCGATGCGTCGATCCACGTGCTCACCTGCGATGAACGAGTCAACCGTTGGTCATCTTCTGGCGCATCGGATTCACAACTAATCTCTCCGGCCACTTCACACCACATTCACCCGACATGCCGGCTTCCGTGACGACTCGCACCCGCTGGCTCCTGTGGCTCGCAACGGTGCTCGTTGTGGGCCTGGCAGCACGGTGGTGGTGGCCCTCGTCCGATGACGCGGTAGTGCCGGCGCCGATTGCGTCAGTCGGGTCGGCTGCACCCGTCACGTCTGCGCCAGCCGCCCCGGCACCGATGCCACCGGCCTCCCCAAAGCCGGTCGATGCCGCACGGTCCGCCTCGGCGTTCAAGCTCGTCGGCACGGTCGTGGCGGCCGACGGCAACGACAGCTTCGCGTTGATGCGTCGCACGGCGGACTCGCAGCTCATGCAGTTGCGCGTCGGCGCCCACGTCGAAGGCCTGACCGTCAGCGCGATCCAGTCCGACAGCGTCGTGCTGGCCGGCGCAGGACAGGCCCTCGTGATCGAAGCCGACAGAACCACCGTGTCGCCCGCGCCCGCTCCCGCAGTCAATCCCCCTCGTGCCCCGGACGTGGAGCCGGCCTGGGCGGGGGACCCCGCCCCCTTCGGGCATTGACGCGAACACCCTCCCCCGCTCTCCCCAGGTCCCGTGTTTTTTTGACAGAGAAAGAAAGAAGAACCATGAAAAGAAGACAACCCCCAAAAGCCAACCTGTTGTTGATTGCTTCGCTGACCAGCGCGTTGCTGCTCGCCGCGTGCGGCGGCAGCAACGACAGCGGCGCGCCGCCCCTCATCATTCCGCCTGGCCAGCCACCCGCAGGCACAGAGCAACCACCCGCCGACACCGGGCCGGTGGCGCAGGACTACGTGACACCACCTCGCATCTGCGAGCCCGGCCCCGGCGACCAGGGGGAACCGGGGGTCAATGGCCACATCCCCAAATCGGCGATGTACGACGCCACCACCAACCCCGATGGCTTCCAGGGCTACTGGTGCGGCGCGAGAAAGGTCGCGCAGCACACGCTGTTCGGCCGCGGCGCCTTCGGCGACCTGCAGATCAAGGCCAAGGGGTCGACGCGCTGCGCCTATGCCTCCAATCGCGATGGCGCGGCCGGCGGCGATGCGGCGCTCACCACCGGCATCATCGTGTTCGACATGAAGACGCCGTCGAAGATGCAGGTTGCGCCCGCGAGCGGCGACACCACGGTCGTCGGCACTGCGCCCTCGGCCAGCGTCAAGGTGACGAGCACCAACAAATGGGGCGAGGAAACCACCGCCACCACGCCCGTCAACCCGAACGGGAAGATCCTGCGCACGCCGGCGGCGCTCGAAGCCTATTCGGGTCTGGAGCTCTCCGGCGACCTGCTGGTGGCCGGCTACAAGGACAACAAGATGGTGGACGTCTATGACGTCAGCGATTGCCTGCACCCCGTTCCGCTGAACGCGAGCTACCAGTCTTCCGGCGGCCACCACGACGGCTGGCTCTCACCGGACGGCAAGACCTGGTATGGCGTGCCGTTCGGCACCACCGCCAAGGACGGTGGTACGACGCTCATCACGGGCGGCACCTCCCCCACGGACGAGAACTTCGCCAACTACACCATCGACACGAAGCGCGTCGACCTGCACATCACCAGCCTGGACGATCCGAAGAACCCGAAGCTGCTCCTGAGCTGGAACCGGTCGATGCTGCCCGACGAGGTGAAGAGCAACAAGAACTGGCGGATCATGGCGGCGACCAACGTGCACGACGTCAGCACCAACCCGGACGGCACGCGCATCTATCTCGCGGTGTACGGCGGCGGCGGCCAGGTGGCCGGCAACCTGCCGACCCCCACCACGACGTTCTGGAGGGACCAGACCTGCGCCAACGGCCTCCTGGTCATGGACTCGAGCGACATCGTCAAGCGGGTGGCCGATCCGAAGCTGAAGTACGTGAGCTTCCTCTCGTGGTGCGACCAGCAGCCCAACCCCGAGTTCGAGCAGGGTGGCTACACCCGGATGACCTCTACCGCCGCGACCCACGCGACCGAATGGGTGCGTCACGTCAACGGCAAGGAGTACATCGTCTCGACCGACGAGTCGTACGCCCTGACCACGAGCGACACCAACGGCCTGCCGAACCAGTGCAAGCAGCAGAGCTTCGGCCGCATGATCGACATCTCGGACGAGAAGCACCCCAAGATCGTCGGTACCTTCGAGCAGGACGCCAACAAGGCCAGCGTGTGCCCGACGCTGGTGGCGGAAGGCGGCAATGTCCCGATGGTTCACTACCTGAACTTCGACGACCGCAACAACATGCGCGTGGCGGTGTACGCGGCGGCCTCGGGCGGCATCCGTTTTGCCGACTGGACCGATCCGACGAGCCCCAAGGAAATCGCCTACTACATCGCCCGGCGCAACACGCCGAGCAAGATGGACTTCTCGCGGCCCGATCCGCGCTACGACGCCGAGAACTGCCTGTACTACACGGGCTGGAACCAGGGCGGACTGGTCTCGATCGAGCTGACCAACCCGCAGTACAACGCCTGCATGAGCCGCACCGCGAACGTCAACGGCAAGGTGGCCACGGCGCAAGGCGACATCACCGTCGCCCTGAAGGCCGGCCGCACCACCGACGGGCCGACCGCCAGCCTGAGCATCGACGGACTGGGCAACAAGGTGCAGCTGACTTCGGTCACACGCCTCGGCTCGGCGATCGACGCGGATGGCGCGCAGGTCACGGCGACCAGGAACTCGGTGCAGATCGATGGCGTCGGCACCTTCAACGACCAGCCGGCGAAGTTCCGCATCCAGGTGACCGACAACGGCGAGAACAAGGGTTTCTTCTCGCTGACCTGCACCGAAGGCTGCTCGTTCACGACCAATGGCTACCTGCAGGGCGGCGGGAAGCTGGCGGTGGCGAATCTGAAGAGTTGATCCACGCCCCGGGGTCGCACGAGCGACCCGACCCCAGCCCCCGGCTCGCGGCGAGCCGGGGGCTTTTCTTTTGGCCTCGGCCAGTTCAGTCCGCGGGCTTTGTCGATGACCGGGAACTCGCTGCGAACGCTCAGTGCCGCGGATGCCCCTTCCCCCGATCAACGGCATGCGGCTCAACAATCACGACCGCTCGTGCAGTCGATGGCTCGCATCCGACACTCAAGTGCAAGGACATGGTCGATGTGCCTGTGGAGTTCGACTTCGGCAGCGCGCGCCGGATGCCGAGCAGCAGCCGCGTCAGCGCCGCGATAGATCAGGTGATGTCGGAGACGGCGATCAGCCCACGATGGGCTGCGCCATGATCCAGAGGCTCAGGCTCGTATAGGCCACCATGAGCACGAGCATCGGCAACTGGCTCAGCAGTGCCGCGCGGTGGCTCGCGAAGCGACGCGTCGCCTCGACATGCGCGACGATGACCGCCAGCACATGGCCGACGACGATCAGCGTGACGGCTGTGTACCAATAGACGGCCGGGCTGACGATGCCCAGGTTGACGGCCTGCCCGCGCGTGCCGAACAGGTTCCAGCCCCAGCCGAACGGGTCCGACGCGAGCGGGACGATGAACTGCCCCGTCGTCAGCAGCAGCGATGCATAGTGCGCGAGGTGGTAGGCCACGGCGATCGGCACCAGGCTCCAGACCATCGCGTTCAGGTCCGCGTGCGTCGAGCTGCCGGCCAGGCGCAGCATCCACGCGCTCACGCCGCGAAAGATCAGCACGAAGGCCAACGGGAACAGCAGCAGCACCACGGTGTTCAGCCACTGCGTCTCGTCCATGCCCGTTGCGGAGGAGAGCATGAACAGCGCCTCGGCCACCGGGCGCGCAGTCTGCGCGGCGGTGCCGAGGCTGTCCATCAGCGGCGTCTCGTGGAAGCCGTCGAAGGTGACCGTGGCGAGCATCAAGAGCACGAACACGGCGACCGAATTGGGCACCGCCCCCTCCGTCAGCAAGCCTGCGCCGTAGGGCCGCAGGCGCAGGCGCGCGGGCTCGGTCGGCGTCGAGCTGCGCATCTCGAGCGGTGCGAAGCGGCTCAGCACGCGGAACGCCATCGCGAAAGCGTCGCCCTTGCTGCACCATGCCTCCACACCGAACAGCAGCATGCCGCACCAGCTCAAAGCCGCATAGGCCAGCAGACCGGAGGCGAGCGCGCGGGGAACGTCCTTGTCCTGCCAGACCAGTTCGGCCCACGCGAAGGCGAAGAACAGAACGACCGACGGCCACGCGCCCAACCACGCGGGCCACGGCAGCGCCAGCGATTCGCGCCTGCCGGTCAGGCGGGCGACCGCGCGATACAGCGTGGGCAAGGGGTTGACGACTTCCCACAGGTCGCCGATGAGCGCGCAGAAGAAAGCCATGCCCACCCACCACAGCACCCAGACCATCGTGACGATCAGGTTCGCATACGCGTCTTCGTTGCCGAAGAAACCGGTCGCCAGCGTCAGCACGAATACCGCGCAGCTGAAGATGCGCAGCACGACCGCGAGCGGATGCGCGATGCGGAGCAACGGCGCGAACCGCAGCAGGTCGATGCTGCGAAGGAACGCCGCACCCAAGCCGCGCCGCCGCGCGAACAACGCCAGCGCCGCAAAGGTCAGCACGAGGGTCGCGCCGGCCCCCGTGAGCCAGAGCCACAGCGGCAGCGGCAGGTCGAAGCGCTGGCCGAAGCCATGCGCGTTTGCGCGGCCGGTCACGCACGCGACGGCGAAACCGAACCCGGATCGAAAGGAGTTCAGAGCGTGCCTACGGATGAACTTCGATGAACATCACCGCGCGGTGATTGCCCGGCCCGTGGCGATGCTCGTGCACAGGGAAACGGCCCGCCAGGTCGGCCTTGAAGGCCAGCAGCGCGGGCGCGGGCGGCGCGACCTTCGTCTCGATGTCGTAGCCGTGCAGATGCAGCACCAGGGGCTGGTCGCTCACCACGCTCACCTGCACCTGGTCGCCCTGGCGCACCTTCAGCGTGTCGTCGCCCTTGATGCGGCCGCCCACGAGCTCGACCGAGAACTTCGGCGAGGCGGCCGCGGCGACGCCTGCGATCGGCGCCAGTGCCGCCAGCGCGATCAGCCGCAGGCGCCAGCGGTACGGGTTTGGGTTTGTCGTGGCAGTGGTCATGCTCACTCCGCGTACTGCCCTGCCGCCTTGATGACAGATCCCCACTTCTCGATTTCGGCGGCGACGAACTTCTTGTGCTCCGGCCCGTTGACCCGTGCGTCGCTGATGATCACCGCGCCGAGCCCTTCCTGGCTTTTGACGAAGGCGGGATCCTTCAGCGCCACCTTCAGTGCCGCGTTCAGCTTGTCGGTGACCGCCTTGGGCGTTCCCTTGGGCGCGAAGAGGCCGTGCCAGATGCTGACGTTGAAGCCCTTCAGGCCGCTCTCGTCGAGCGTTGGCAGCGCGGCCAGCGCGGGCGTGGTCAGGCGCTTCTGCGTCGTCACCGCATAGGCCTTCACCATGTTGCCTTCGATCTGCGCGGTGGTGTTGGTGGTCTGGTCGCACATGACGTCGACCTGGCCGCCGATGAGGTCGGTCATCGCCGGCGCGGTGCCCTTGTAGGGGATGGTCTGCACCTCGATCTTCAGCGCGTTCTGCAGCATCAGCCCGCACAGGTGCGAGGCCGAGCCGATGCCGGCGTTGGCCAGGTTGGTCTTGCTCGCGTTGGTTTCGAGCCATTTGCGCAGCTCGGCGAAGTTGGTGGCGGGCAGCGTCTTCTTGCTGATGACGGTCATCGGCACCTCGTTGATGAGGCCCAGGTACTCGAAGCCGTTCAGTGTGTCGTAGGGGAGCTTGCGGTACAGCGCGGGCGAGGTCGCCATGCTCACGTGGTGCAGCAGCAGCGTGTAGCCGTCGTTGGGTGCGCGTGCCGCCTTGGCCGCACCGAGCGTGCCGCCGGCGCCACCGCTGTTGTCCACGGCGATGGCGACATTGCCCAATTGCTTGCGCAGCGCCTCCGCGAAGTCGCGCGCCACCTTGTCGGTCGGCCCGCCGGCGGCGAACGGCACCACGAGCGTGATCGGCTTGTCGGGATACTCGGCGAAGGCTGGGAGTGCGGCGATGGCCGAGATCGCGATCGCAAGGAGGCGCTTCTTCATTGATTGTTGTCTCGAGGGATAGGAAGCCGAAAATCCTATCGATCGCTTGCGCCAGGCAGAAGATGACCGGTTGTTAAGGCAGTCACTTTCGGTGAACGCCGCGAACTGCTGCGAAGCGAATGCCGTCGTCGAACGACGAGCCATCGATATCTGCGGCGTCATGCTCCGGGGCAGACAGGCGAGAAGCGCGGAATCTTCTTGTGAATGCGCTTCGGGCAATGGCGGCTTGTGCCCCTTCCGTGCGGCGCGCAAAATCGCACTCCCGACCTGGAGGATGGAACATGACGATTCCGTACTTTGTCCTGACGCGCGATCAGCGCGAAGTTCCTCTGAATGTGCTTGGCACGCAAGTCACCGTTCTGGCGTCGAATGCGGCAACCCAGAGCTATGGGATCACCTTTCAACAGGGCAGCGAGGGAACCGGCCCGCCGCCGCACAGCCACGATTGGGACGAATCCTTCTACGTCCTCGACGGCGAGATCGACTTTCACTGCGACGGGCGCGTCCACGCGTGCCATCCCGGAACACTCGTGCACGTGCCGCGCGGAACGGTGCACGGCTTTCAGTACGGCAAAGGTGGCGGCAGGATGCTGGAGATCACCGGACAAGGCGCGTTGGCCGCCCAGATGTTCACCGCCGTCGACCACGAGGTTCCAGCGGGACCGCCCGATGTTCCGGCGCTGCTGGCCGTTCTTGAACGCCACGGGGTCACGGTAGCGGGCTGAGCGGCGCGTCCCCTGTCTTGTGGTCAGTCCCACCAGACATTCTTCATGGGTAGCCTTGCGGCGCAGCGATCTGCCAGCATCTTCTGCGAATAGGGCGGCACGTGTTTCACATCAACAGTTTCCAAGATGCTCAACTGACGCATCAGCTCGGCAAACGACGGGGCACGAAACTCGCCCGCATGTTCGTTCAAGGATGCCTGCATTTCTCCGTCGCTCGTTCTGACGTGCGGATGAAGCAAGATCAACGCAGTGCTGTCATCCGCATACTTTCCGATGAGGATCGCACGACCATAGTCGCTCGTGCGCCCGGATATCGAGTCCTGAGCGACGCCATAAGAGAAGTACTCATGGTCGCCGGAGTGAATTGGCACGGTCTGCATGAGCGCCCAGTAATCGGGCTCCAGGTCCTTGAACAAACCTACATCGTCCAGTTCCAGCATTCCCACGAATCGAGAGCGGTTGTGCGGATCGAATCCTGACGGTGCGAGCGCCTGTGACTTGTATGCGATCCAGAAATCCTTGTACGACTTCGGGAGCTCCATCTTCAGTCGAGCTTCAAGCTGAGCGAGACCCGTCTTCAGTTCGGTCTCGGTTGGGCCCGGTGGGCCGCCAGGTGTTTGCTGCCCGAGGACCATCAGATGACGCAGACCTCTCGCGGCCTCTGGCTTCGTCGAATACAACTCAAACGAAGACTTGCGCCAGCAGTCCATGAAGACGCTCCAGTCCCTGGAATTTCCCGCATAGGCTGAGTGCCGATCGCGCAGTTGGATCGTGGTCTTCGTGCCCTCAACCTTCGGACTTGGATCGGCTTCGTCCCCGCACCCCGACAGCATGAACAACGCGCACAGGCTTGCCAGGAGCCGGGAACGGAAAGATGGCCTCGACGCCGAAGAGGATGAATCCAGGTCACTTATGGGAGGAAAAGGCAAGAGGCGATCGTTCATCGATTCGCTCGCGCAGCAATCAAGTGGCGCCGGCGAGGAATGCCTTGGCCCGCGCCAACAATTCCTTGGTCGCCTTTTTGCCCGGGCGTCGATCGGCGATCTTCCCGGCAAGTCGCTCGACGATAGACCGATGCCCCATGCCAATGGCGATCTCCAGCAGTTCTTCCTGGTGCGGATGGATCACTGTGTAGTCCCTGCCGACTTCGTCGCACCGCGATACGGCTTCGTCGAACAGATGCGCAAAGCGGTCGGCCTCGTGCCGGGCGTTCAGCAGCAGCTGGAAGAAGGCCCACTCCACCATGTGCTTGTCATTCAGAAGCCCTTGCCCGGCCCAATCGAAGGCAATGGCCTGGCGCAGCAGCGGCTCTGCGGTCTCGATCTCGGCCGCACGATTGAATGCGATGCCCGCGCGCACGAGGTGGTTCATCGCCTGATTCGGTTTGGACTGATTCGCACGATGCTCGGCATCCGCTCGTTCGGCCGCAAGGCAGAAAAGCAAGGCGGCCTCGGCGTGGAGCTGTCGGTCCTGCCGGCGATGCGCGCGGTCGCCAATATCGAATGCCGAGAAAGGTGCGTCGGCTTTCTCTTTGATCAATGCCCGTGCGGCATCGCGGTCAAAAGTCGGCAGGTTCATTGCTGGATGAAAAAGTGGGAGACGAATTGTGCCGCGACCGTAGAGGTCTTCCACATCGTGCCGCAATCCACTCCCTCACCCACCGATGCCCCGCATCCCGATGCCGCCTTTCATGCCACAGCATCGCCATCTCATACCCCGGCACCTCCAGCGGTGCCTCCACCACCCGCAGCCCTGGCGCGCGGCGCGCCAATCGCTCGGGCAGCATCGCCACCATGTCGGTCTCGGCCAGCACCGACATCATGAAAAGAAAGTGCGGCACCGACAGCGCCACGCGACGCGCCATTCCCATCTGCGCCAGCGCATCGTCGGTCGGCCCGACGAAGCCGCCGCCGCTCATCGACACCACCACATGCTCCATCGCACAGAACTGCGCGAGCGTCGGCTTTCGCTTCAGCCGCGGATGCCCCGCCCTCCCCGCCAGCACGTAGCGCTCGTTGAACAGCACCCGCCGATGCAGCCCAGCCGGCGCGCCCACGCTGGTGTGAAAGAACAGATCGATCTCCCCATGCTCCAGCTGTCGTGCCATGCGCGACGGCACCGCCTCCACCACGGCCAGCCGGGTGTTCGGCGCCGCCTTGCGCAGCCCGGCCAGCGCCGGCAGCAGGATCGCCGACTCGGCATAGTCGGCCGCAGCCACGCGCCAGGTGGTGGTCGCCTCGGCGGGGTCGAAGGGCTTGGTCGGCGCTACCGCGCGGCCCAGTGACTCCAGTGCTTCGCGCAGCGGCTCGCGCAGTTCGTCGGCACGCGCCGTGGGCCGCATGCCGCGTTGCGCCGGCACCAACAGCGGGTCATTGAACGCCTCGCGCAGTTTGGCGAGCTGCACACTCACCGAGGGCTGCGAGAGGTTCAGGCGCTCGGCGGCGCGGGTGACGTTGCGCTCTGCGAGCAGCACATCGAGCGTGATCAGCAGGTTGAGGTCGAGACGGTTGAAATTGTTCATGGCAATGGCTGGAATTCGAACTATTCATTTCCAATATATCGCCACCGCTCCTAACCTGCGGGCATGTTCTTCATTCCACAGGCAATCCAACCGTGAAAGTCCTCCTCGTCCACGCCCACCCCGAAGCCCGTTCGCTGAACGGCTCGCTGAAAGATTTCATGGTGGAGCACCTCACGCACGCCGGGCACGACGTGCGCGTGTCCGATCTCTACGCGATGCAATGGAAGGCGCCGCTCGATGCGGCCGACTTTTCGCATGTCGAGCCCGGCGCGCATTTCGATCCGGTGCTCGATTCGCTGCGCGCCTTCCAGGACGGCACGCAGCCCGACGACATTGCCACCGAGCAGGCCAAGCTGCTGTGGGCCGATGCGGTGATCTTCCAGTTTCCGCTCTGGTGGTACTCGATGCCCGCCATCCTCAAGGGGTGGGTAGAGCGGGTGTATGCCTATGGCTTTGCCTACGGCATCGGCGAGCATTCCGACACGCACTGGGGCGATCGCTTCGGCGAAGGCACGCTGGCGGGCAAGCGCGCGATGCTCGTGGTCACCACCGGCGGCTGGGCGCCGCACTACAGCGCGCGCGGGATCAACGGGCCGATGGACGACCTGCTGTTTCCCATTCACCACGGCATCCTCTACTACCCGGGCTTCGAGGTGCTGCCGCCGTTCGTGGTGCACCGCACGGGCAAGGTCGACGATGCGGGCTATGCGCGGATCACCGAGGAGCTCGGTGATCGTCTGGATGCGCTGTGGACGACGGCGCCCATCGCGTTCCGCCCGCAGAACGCGGGCGACTACGAAATCCCCGCCCTCACCTTGCGGCCCGACATCGCGCCGGGTCGCACCGGGTTCGCGGCGCACATCGCGGATTGATTGAGGCCTGCCAACACTACCGGACCCTACAAGCCTGGAGCGCGGCTGCAGGCTACAGGGTAGGAACCGTGCCGCCGTCGATCCGATACTCGGCCCCTGCGATCGAAGCGGATCGCGGCGACGCCAGGAAAGCAATCAAATCGGCAACCTCCTCTGGTTTGGCGGGGCGGCCCACTGGAATTCCTCCCAGCCAATCCATGACGATTTTCTTGCCGCCCTCGTAATCTGTTCCGGCATCTGCAGCCATCCGCTGCGCAAACGCTACCGAAGCCTCGGTCTCGATCCAGCCCGGCGCAACGCTCAGCACGCGAACTCCCTTTGGCGTCACCTCTCTTGCCAGAGACTTGCTGTAGGTCGTGAGGGCCCCCTTGGCCGCGGCATAGGCTGTGGTGGACTCGGGCAGCGGCAGCACGCGCTGGATGGAGCTGACGTGGATGATGACACCCGAGCCTTGAGCCAGCATCGCTGGAAGCAGCGCACGGTCCAGACGTACGGCAGGCATCAGGTTCAGGTTCAGCTCGGCGAACCAGTGCTCATCACTGATCGCAGCAAAGCCGCCACCGGGAGTTCTTGAGCCGCCGAGCACGTTGATCAAGATGTCGGCGCCGCCCCAATCCTGCAGGATGGCCTGAGCAAAGTGACTCGTGCCCTCCGCCGTCGACAGGTCGGCAGCCACGTAGGTGATCCCCTCCAAAGGCTGCGCTGGCACAGTGCGCGCGGATGTCGCCACCCGAGCGCCGGCCTCTGCGAGGGTTTTCACGACTGCAGCGCCAAGGCCCAGCGTGCCGCCGGTGACCACTGCCCGCAGGCCATTCAGGTGCAGGTCGAAGCTCATGCCGTGACCTCCAGCGATGCGATCAGCCCGCGTTCAAGGCGAAAGCGGTAGGACAGGACGATCGGGCTGCCTGGGAAGTTGCCGGTGACGTTGGCGCGGACGAGTTGGAAGCCGTCCTCCCGCTCGATGGCGAACGGCACGCTCGTCGCGCTGTACTTGGCCGAAGCCTCGGCCATGAAGGCCTTGATGGCGTTGACGCCTGTATAGGTGTGACCGTCGTCCTTCATGACGGCTTGCGCGGTGAAGCAATGTGCCAAGGCTTCAGGGTTGTGTTCCGCCGCGAAGTACGCGGCAATTGGCTCGGGAAGGGTCAAGGTGTTCACGTTGTCGGCTCCATGGGATCAATGAAGTCCTCAGGATGCGCGCCGGAGTGAATTTAGTGAATATCCTAGAATCTGGATTGGCTGTGTAGCAACGAATACATAATGCGTGGATCCGAATTTGCCGAGCTGAAAGCCTTCGTGGCCGTCGTTGAGCGTCAAAGCTTCGCGCGGGCCGCAGAGCATCTGGGCCTGTCGCCTTCGGCACTCAGCCAGACCATCCGTCAGCTCGAAGGCCGCATCGGCGCACGTCTTCTGAATCGCACGACTCGAAGCGTCGCGCCGTCGGCAAGTGGCCAGCTCCTGTACGCGCGCATAGCTCCGCTGTTCCGGGAGATGGCTGCCGCAGTCGCTGAAGCCAGCGAGGCGACAGGACAGATGAGCGGCACGCTGCGTATCAACACGCTGGGGATCGCAGCGAGAACCATCATCGCGCCCCGGCTCTCGCGCTTCCATCAAGCACACCCCGACGTGGTTCTCGACATCGTGGTCGACGACGCGCTGGCCGATATCGTCGTTGGCCGCTTCGACGCGGGCATCCGCGTGGGGAACCGGCTTGAAAAAGACATGGTTGCCGTCCGCCTCACGCCAGACCTTGACATGATTGCGGTGGCGTCCCCGAACTACCTCGCGCGTCGAGGAACGCCCAAGTCACCCGCCGATTTGCATAACCACGCATGCATCAACTGGCGGCTCCAGATGGACGGCAGGCACTATCGCTGGGAGTTCAAGAAACGAGGGCAGCGACTCGAAGTGGCGGTAGAAGGTCCCGTCGTCACCAATCATGCCGACATCGGCGTCGCTGCTGCGCTGAACGGCCTGGGCATTGCCTATCACTTTGAGCGAGATGGCGTGGGTGAGCTTCTGGCCCAGGGGCGGCTGGTCCAGGTCCTCGCGGACTGGTCGATTTCGCGCCCGGGGCTGTTTCTCTACTATCCGAACAGGCAGCATCGACCAGCCCTCCTCGGTGCGTTCATCGACTGTCTGCTGGATCGAAAACCGTTCGATCGGCTCTAGCGAGGGCCTGGCCTGTTGGCACAGCCGCAAGCCATCAGCGATGAGAATTGGTGTGAACAGGCCCTAGGGCAGCACGGGGTTGGCGTTGGCATTCGCAATCGCCGCGTCGGCATCGACGCGCAGCATGAAGCGCCTGGCCACCAGGTCGTTGGCTGCGTTCGTCACGGCCGCGACGTAGCCCGCCTGATCGGTGTAGCGCTCCTGCAGCGAGAGCCGCGGGTCGGTGGTGCCGGCGCGCTGCGCGGCCGTCTTCACGAACGGAAAGTACGCACCGAAGAGCCCTGCCTGGTCGATGGTGCCGGGCTTGTTCGTGTAGTTCCAGCCGGTGTTGGTGCCGATGGGCACGGCCACGTCGAGGCTGCGGATGCCGGCGATGTCGTTGCCGTCCGCATCGACCTGCGGCACGAGGATCGCGTAGTCACGGCCGAGGTACGCGGGCGGCACCTGGGTGGCAATGCCGGTCTCGTCCTGCGGTCGATAGTTCGGCCCCCAGTCGAGCAGCGAATAGGTGTTGACCAAGCCCGTGTAGTTCGCGCCCGGAATGGCCGGGAACTTCACCTGCGCCGGGCGCACCAGCGTGGCGTCCGCCAGCTTGGGCACCTGGCTGTCGGGCGGCGTGGTGCCGTTCACGACCCACTCCTCCAGGTTCTGGTACAGCGCGCGCACAACGGGTATCACGCTCGCGTTCGCATTGGTCGCGTAGAGCGCGCCGGCGTTCGCACCCGGCAGCGATGCAAGGCCCAGCAGATGGTGCGTGCTCGCGTAGTAGTAGACGCGCGCGTTGGCCGGCTGCACGAGGTCGGTGGTGCCCCACGCGTCGGTCAGCAGCGGCGAACCCTGCAGCACGTAGAACTCCGTGCCGCTGAAGCCAATGAAGAGCTTGGGGCAGGTGCCGCTCGCCTCGCAGCGCGAGAGGATGCCGCCGCGGCGCTGGGCCACGTCGTCCACGTAGTCCTTCGAGAGGCCGCGCGTGCCGGCCTGGCCGAAGGCCGTGTGATCGGTGCGCACACCGCCGCCGCCACCGGGAATGGAAAAGCGCATGTTGATGTTGGTCTGCCGCGCAGCGATCTGCGCGAACACGCCGTCGAACACCTTCTGCCCCGCGCGGTCTTCGTTGAAGCCCAGGTGCACGAAGGTCTTCATGAAGTTGCCGCATTGCGAGACACCGGAGGCGATGGTGTTCTTGATGGCCGTGGCCACCGGGTTGGGCGTGCCTGCCGCATCGCTCGCGTCGCGATGGAAGAAGGTGATCATGTCGCGCAGCGCGGCAAGGCCGAGGCCCATGACCTTGGGGTCTTTCGCGATGTAGACCAGCTCATACATGTAGGCCGGGTCCCATTTGTCCTTGAGGCACACGTTGGTCTCGTCGGGCGTGCCTGGGAACGGCGTACCGGCACCGCACTTCGCGAACTTCCAGTCGCTTGCGGGAATGAGCTGGCGCGCGTCGCCCTCGTTGATGCGGCGCGTGAGCACGTAGCCAGGCTTGGTGTTGTCCAGGCTCGCGGTGGCGTAGGCCTGCATCGCTGCGTTGAAGGGGCCGCCGGGCAGCGGCAGCGAGTCGTTCGTCGCCACGGTAGGCAGCAGCTCGGCGCGGTAGGTGCCGGTGATGGTGCTGCCATCTGGACTCTTCGCGACCGGCACGTTGAGCGTGAGCTTGCCGGCGGCTGCGGGCACATCGCCTTGCCAGGCCGCCGTGAGGAACACGTAGCCGCGCGAGGCGAAGTACGGGTCGAGGTTCACGATGTTCCCGCGGTTCGGCGCGTCATAACGCAGCACGCCGCTGGCCTTGCTCATGTCCTTGGGCTTGAAGAGCACGAAGTCCGACGTGTACTCGACCTTGCCGTTGGCGTTGAGCGGTGCGAGCTGCAGGTCCTGAATGATCGCGTTGCGCGCGTCCTTCGGATCGACCTCGCCGGTGAAGGTGCCGCTGATCTTCTCGTAGGTTCCCGCTGCGCCGAAGGTGCCGGGCACGTCTTCGGTCTTGCTGATGGCGAGCTTGAATTTCGGCGCGGTGGCGGCCGGGGGTTGCGCAGCGGGCGGCGGCGTGCCGGTGGCGGGCGGCAGCACGAAGCCCCCGCCTCCACCGCCGCTCCCGCCGCAGGCACTCAGAAAAAGGGCGGCCGAAGCCACCGTGGCAGCCGCAAGGCTCCAGCGTTTCATGGTTTGTCTCCTGTTGTGGTGTTCTGTCTTCTGCGGCGCCGTTCTCCGCTACGGCGTGCGCATCACTCGGCTTCGATGCCGGCGGCCTTCACGATGCGGCCCCACTTCTGCGATTCGCCGGCCTGGAACTTCGCCAGTTCCTCGGGCGAGGTGGTGAACACCTCGGTGCCGGTCGGTTCGTAGAAGGCGGTCTTCGCCGACTCGCTCTTCGCGGCCTTCACGAGCAGTTCGTTCAAACGCTTGACGACGGCGGGCGGCGTCTTCGCGGGCGCGTAGGCCGCGAACCAGTAGCCCATCTCGTAGCCCTTCACGCCGGCCTCGGCGATGGTGGGCACGTCGGGCGCGAGCGGCGAGCGGCTGGCGCTCGACATGCCCAGCGCGCGCAGCTTGCCACCCTTGACCTGCGGCAGGCCCGTGGCGGTGTCGGTGATCATCATGTGGATCTGCCCGCCGAGCAGATCGGTCACGGCCAGCGTGTTGCTCTTGTAGGGCACATGCAGGAGCTTGATGTCGGCCATCTGCTGCAGCAACTCGCCCGCCATGCGACTGGACGAACTGCCGCTGCCGAAGCTGTACTTGCCCGGCTCCTTCTTCGCGAGCGCAACGAACTCGGCCACGGTCTTCGCGGGAAACGAGGGGTTCACCACCATGATCTGCCCGCCCTTGCCGAGCGCGGCGATGGGCGCGAAGTCTTTCACCGGGTCATAGGGCAGCTTCTTGAACAGGTGTTCGTTGGCGGCGTGTGTGGTGTTGGTGGTGATGAGCACCGTGTAGCCATCGGCCGGCGCCTTGGCCACGTTCTGCGAGGCGATGAAGCCACTCGCGCCCGCCTTGTTGTCGATGATGACGGGCTGCTTGGTCTCGGCCGTGATGCTGTTGCCGAGCGCGCGAGCGATCTGGTCGGTGGCGGTGCCGGCCGCGAACGGCACGACGAAGGTGATGGATTTTTCGGGGAAGGCCTGTGCTTGGCCCAGCAACGGGGCCAGCGCGAGTGCCGTTGTCAGTACGGCGAGGGGAAATCGTTTCATTGTTTTGTCTCCGGATGGATGAGTAGGAAAAAAATGGGCGGCACCGCTACGGCCCTGCAAGCAAGGGTTCGAGCGCGCGAGGGATCTGGATCGGCATGTCGAGCAGCAGGAACGAGAGCGCCTTGCCGTGCGCATCGAGGTTCAGCGCATCGTTCACGCCGCCGTCGAGCACCGCATCGAGCACGAAATTCATCGCGTGCAGCCTGGGCAACACGAAACGCTGCACCTGCGATGGCGTGCGATGGCGGAATTGCGCGGCCACGCGCTCTGGCGTGAGCTGTTCGAGCAGCAGCGGATAGAACTCGGCGCGCCAGGCGATCACGCTGATGTTGGAGCGGTCGCCCTTGTCGCCGGTGCGCCCGTGGGCGGCGCGGTAGAGAGGGACTTCGATCATGTCGGCCGTGTTCATGCGAGCGCCTTTGCATCGAGCAGTTCGAACCGAACCGGCACCGCATCGCGCGGCAGCAGGCATGAGAGCGTGTTGAGACGCGGCGTGAGCGCGGTCCGAACGCCGCCGCCACCGGCAGGGCCACAGGTGTAGAGCGCCATCACTTCGCGCGCCAGGCGCTCGGCCTGTGCGCGGTCGGTGTGCGTGGCGGCGACGCGCAGGCGCACGTCGCGCAAACCGGCGTCGGGCGTGTCGGCGAGCGCGCGGCCGGCGTCGTCGCCGAGGATGCTCAGCGCGCCGATCAGGTCGACGCGCAGCGCGAGGCCGTCGAGCCGCTTGCGCAGCACGTCCGCCGCGAGCCGGGCACGGGCTTCGGCGCGTGGGCCTGCGTAGGAGATTTCGCCCTCCGCCAGCCAGCCGCCTTCGTGGCAGACGTTGACCTTGTAGTGGCTCGGCCGCGCATGGCCGCGCACGCCGGAGAGTTCGACGCGGTCTTTCCCGGGCAGCGCGCGCACCTCGGCTTCGGCGATGTCGGCGATCACGTCGGGCGTCAGGTAGGCGGCCGGGTCGTGTACCTCGTAGAGCAATTGCTCCTTCACCGTGGCGTCGCTCACGAGGCCGCCGGTGGCGTCGGCCTTGCCGATGATGCAGTGGCCGTCAGCGTCGATCTCGGCAATCGGGAAGCCAACCGCTTCGAGCCCGGGAACGTCCTTGTAACCGGGGTCCGCGAAATAGCCGCCGCAGACCTGCGCGCCGCATTCGAGCAGATGGCCCGCCATGGTCGCGCGGCCGAGGCGGTGCCAGTCGTCGGCGCGCCAGCCGAAGTGCGACATGGCCGGGCCCACGGTGAGCGACGGGTCCGCCACGCGGCCGCACACGACGATCTGTGCGCCCGCATCGAGCGCGGCGGCGATGGGCTCGGCGCCGATGTATGCGTTGGCGCTGACGACGCGCAAGCCCTCGATCTGCGGGCCGAGCGCGTCTTTCAGGAGCGCCCGGTGTTCGAGGCCCGAGAGATCGTCGCCCTCCACCACGGCGATGCGCGGCGCCTCTGCTCCGAGCTCGCGTGCCATGCGGGCGATGTGCCGCGCCGCGGCACGCGGATTGGCCGCGCCGAAGTTGCTCACGATGCGGATGCCGAGCGCGAGGCAGCGCGCCAGCACGGGCCGCAGCATCGCATCGAGCAGCGGCTCATAACCGGCCTCGGGGTTGTCGCGTCGGCGCAGTTGCGCAAGTGCCAGCGTGCGCTCGGCCAGCGTCTCGAAGATCAGGAAGGCGCGCTGCCCGGACGGCCCACCGGCGAGCCGCGCGATCAACGTATCGACCACCGGCCCGGCCGCATCGGTACGGTCGCCGGAGAAACCAGCCGCGCAGCCGATCAGCAAAGGAGGCAGTGATTGGGCATTCATCGAGGTGCAATGTAGGCAAAGGGTTGTGATCCGTAAAATCGAAAATCCGGATCAATTGATCTGCATTTCAAATAAGAAGGCCAGAGACATGAGAAAGACGCCCGATCTCTCCACGCGGCAACTGCGTGCCTTTCTCGCGCTGGCCGAGCACCGCAACTTCACGCGCGCGGCGCAGACCAGCCACTTGTCGCAGCCCGCGTTCAGCGCGCTGATCCGCACGCTCGAAGACGCCATCGGCACGCGCCTCTTCGACCGCGACACGCGCAGCGTGCAGCTCACGCCCGAAGGCCGGCTCTTCGAGAGCTCAGCGCGCCGCCTGCTCGACGACATGGGCAGTGCCATGGACGACCTGGCCGATCACGTGGAGCGCCGCAAGGGCCGCGTGCGCATCGCGGCCTTGCCCTCGCTCGCGGCAGGCTGGCTGCCCACGGTGTTCGCGGAGTTCATGCAGGCCTGGCCCGGCATCCGCATCGACCTGGACGATGCGCTGTCCGACGCCTGCGTCGCGCTGGTGCGCAGCGGCCAGGCCGACTTCGCGCTCGCGGCCTCGGGCGCCGCGGCAGACAGCGACCTGCGTGCGCGCAAGCTCTGCACCGACCGCTTTCACCTCGTGTGCCGCGCCGACCATCCGCTCGCGCACGAGCCGCGCCTCTCGGTCAAGAAGATCGCGCCGTGGCCCTTCATCCAGATGGCCCGCAACAGCAGCGTGCGGCAGGCGCTCGACGCGGCGCTGCACCCGCTGCGGCTGAACGCGGTGTTCGAGGTGGAGCACCTGGCCACGGTGATGGGGTTGGTGGAAGCCGGGCTCGGCATCAGCGTGGTGCCTGCGCTCACGCTCTTTCACTTCCGGCGCGAGACGCTGGTGACCCGGCCGCTGCCGCTGCCTGCGCTCACGCGCACGCTGTACCTGGTGCAGCGGCGAGAGGGCAGCCTGTCGGTGGCGGCGCAGACGCTGCATGACCTCGTGGTCGCGCGGCTCGGGTCCCTGCGATTGGACTGAACCTGCGGGCACGGGCACGGTCCGGCGCCATGCCGGAACGCTATATCTCCCAGTGCGCACACGCTATTGCCCCAGGGCGGGCCAGCGGGAATAGTTCGGCATCGCGGCGCAAGACCGCACGGATTGCCCTACAGACCTTCCCAGGAGACCCATGAGACATTCCCGCCGCAGCTTCGTCGGCCTGATGCTGACCTTGGCTGCCAGCCCCGCTGCCTTCGCAGCGCCCCGGCCGCTTTCCTCCCGCCCCATCCGCCTGGTGGTGCCCTTCGGCGCAGGCGGCGTGGCCGACCTGGTCGCGCGCAGCGTGGCACAGAAGATGTCCGAATCGATGGGCCAGAGCATCGTCGTCGACAACAAGCCCGGTGCCGGCGGCGTGGTGGCATCGGACACCGTCGCCAAGGCGCCGGCCGATGGCCACACGCTGCTCCTGATGTCCAACGCCAACGCAGTGAGTGTGGGCCTCTTCAAGTCGCTGCCCTACGACACGGTGAAAGACTTCGCACCGGTCTCGATGCTCGGCTACTTCGACATGGCGATCCTCGCGCCGGGAAATGGCAAGTTCAAGAGCCTGGCCGAGCTGGTGGCCTACGCCAAGGCGAACCCCGGCAAGCTCAACATCGGCAC
>Ga0157370_10001309_pt1 | contig 31056 bp, 23 predicted proteins | sample C35metaG_FD_113463 | JGI IMG/M metagenome (GOLD analysis project Ga0157370, IMG submission 113463) | Corn rhizosphere microbial communities from Kellogg Biological Station, Michigan, USA - C3-5 metaG | ecosystem: Host-associated > Plants > Roots > Rhizosphere > Soil | place: USA: Michigan...
AAATCTATTGTCGGAGCACTGAAAATTGACCAGGGTGAAATTATTTTCAATGGGATGAATATCTCTGACCGTGAGATTGAAAGCAAAAAGAAAATAGGTTTTCTTCCTGAAAACAACCCGCTTTATCTGGAAATGTATGTGAAAGAATACCTTCAGTTTGTAGCCAATATCCATAAGATCTCTGAATCCAGAGTAGATGAGGTTATTGAACTGGTGGGAATTACTCCCGAAAAATCAAAAAAAATCGGGCAGCTGTCTAAAGGTTACAAACAGCGTGTAGGATTGGCACAGGCTATTATTCATCAGCCAGATTTACTGATTCTGGATGAACCTACCAATGGTCTGGATCCTAACCAAATCATAGAAATCCGTAACGTCGTAAAAGAAATCGGGCAGCAAAAGACCGTTTTACTATCTACCCACATCATGCAGGAAGTAGAAGCGCTTTGCTCAAGAGTAATTCTTATTCATAAAGGGAACATTCTTCAGGACTGCCCTATTGATGAATTTAAAGGCAAATTTGAAAGCCTGGAAGATGCTTTTGCAAGTTATACCGCATAAAAACAAAAAAATCGCCCGAAGAACTTTCGGGCGATTTTTTTAGTTTTTAATTATATATCCTACAGGTGCTGTAGTTTAAGAATTGTTATCCGGTTTTTCTTCAATTATAGAAACCGTTTCCACATTTTTCTTCTGAATCTGTTCCAACAGCTGAAGTCCCAAAAGTCCACTGATTCCTCCATTGGCCGAATCTCCGCTTCCCCCGATTAATACTTCAGGCATTATTCTTACATTCTGACTTGCTATATTTTCCATGATTTTCAGTTGAGTAAAGTTATTTCCACCCATTGCTTCTACGGAGAGTTTGTAGGATTCTGCATTAGATTTACCGATGGCCAGAATCTTTTCTGCTTCAGCATTACCCGTTAATGAAATTTGTTCAGCACTTGCTTTTGCCAGTAATTCGATCTTTTCTGATTCAGCTTTTGCAAGAAGTCTTGTTTTCTCTGCTTCACCTGTTGCCAGAAGTTTCAATCGGTCTCCTTCCGCATTCGCCTGCAGCCTTACAGAGTTGGCGTCTCCGGTTGCCTTTTTCACTGATGCATCAGCAATTCTTTCCGCAATAATAACGCCCTGATCCGCTTTTACAATTTCTTTCTGCATATCTGCAACAGCCGTTTCTTTTTCCAAAGCCTGACGTGTTTCCTGAGCCAGCATTTCAGTTTCATAAGTAATTTTCTGTTCTTCGGCCAATTTTCTGTCCGTTAAAGTTTTCATTAAACTTTCCGGAGGAACAATCGCTCCAATCAAAGTATCAACAGCGTTGACATTATATTGTTCCAAAACACTGCTGATATGGTCTTTTGCCGATTGCTGTCTTTCTTTTCGGGTTCCTAAAAATGCAATCACATCACTGTCCTGTGCCGAGTTTCTGAAATAATTTCCAATAGTTGGCTCTAAAACCTGACTCACAAGATTAATCATATTTCCAAAACGCGCTATCACTTTTGGAGCTTCATAAGTAGGAATATGAATGATTTGCGAAACATCAAGGTTGAAAGGGAAACCATCTTTACTTCGTACCGTAATGGTTGAAAGATTTTTATCGAGTTGGTGAGATTCGCTTCTTTCATAAGCCCAGTTCAATACTAAATTGGTGGTAGGAACAAGCTCAACCTTCATAATGTAAGGATTAATCGGATATTTTCCGGGACCAATAGGCTCAGACCAAACTCCTTTATGCCCTTTCTCAACAATATTTCCATGTTTAAAATCAACACCACTCAAATCTTTTCCTTCTTCTCCTACATAGCTGATAATGACTCCAACATGGCCAATCGGGATTTCCGTCATTTTCACCATTTCAACTTTCGTGAACCAGGGATTCAGAAAATAAGAACCCGCAAGGATTACCTGCTCCTGAAGACCTTTATATCCCCCGCTATTTAAAAAAGTATCAACATCCTGAAACTTATTATGATCATTGATAATTTTACCCGCAATCTGACCTTCTTCTAAAGGACTTCCCTCCATTGTTGTGATAATACCCACTGCATTATCAGGAATCTGGGTCATATCCGTTAATTCTATTTCAAACAACAACGTATTGATCCTATACGATCCAGGTGCAATAATTGCTGTCTGGCGGCCCTTTCTTCCTCCGTTTTTTAAGAAAGCTTCAGCATCCTGAAAAGAATCACAGTCCACTTTTCTCGCTAAAATCCTTCCGGTTTCCAGTTCTACACCATCTTTTGCCAATAACAGACCTATTTGACCAGTCGGAATCACTATAAAAGGTTGAAAATCGATAGAATACTGCCATATCCATTTTCCAAAATAGACTCCCGGAGCTAATGTCTGAGCCTGAAAGCCCGCTTCTCCGTTGGTTGCAATGATCCTTCCTTCCGGAAGTTCCTGCTTGCCTACCAACACGAATTTTTTGGTAACCAATCCTATTTTGTCCTGGGGAACAATGATCAATCCAAAGAAAATTCTTAAAATGAATTTGTAAAAAATCACGCACAAAAGCGCAATTACGGCCGGAACCATCCAGCCATGAAAAGCTAATTCCATAATTTGTTTTTTTGTTTTTTGATTAAATTTGAAAACAGGGATTGTGCTCTGGTTCTTCTGAATATGAGAAACCAGAGTACGAATTATATGATAATTCTTTCGAAAAAATTAAGAAGTTGCCGGAGGAGATGTATTAAAAATCGTGAAGATGATTTCTGATACTTTTAATAGAAAAAACTTAAAGTTAATTAGTTTCATTTTGATAATAAAGGAACGAGATCCTTTGATGGTACAAATGTACATAAGAAAAGTATTCAGTTGTTTCAGAAACTGGCAATTTTTTACAGAAAAAACAATAATCAACTGAAAATCAATATTATTATTTTCTAAAATCAAATATCAAGCAGTTTCGAAAATTCCATTTTTTGTATAGTATATTCATATTTTAAATTGAAAAATGGCGTTATATTTGATAGAATCTAAAATATCAACCCATAAATATTTAATATGATAAAGCATATTTTATTAGGAACTTTCTGCTTAGCTCAGTTTTCTTTCGTTTACGCCAAAGAAGTTCCCAATCCCAAAACAGACCGTTTTATAACCTCTTCTGCCCTTCAGCAGGTACCCAAAACGGTTATTATTAAAACGAAGAAGTTTAAGATCAGAATCGATAAACAGCCGAATGGCAAATATCTTTACCAGTCCTGGAATGCCAATGCAAAGATTACAGCAAAACCAAGCATGATCATCAGTGATGGTGAACTGATTCCTGATGGTTCAGGAGGAAACTATTATATTAATTTCAACAATGAGGGACACAGCTACCAGATCTGGAGAAATTACCTTACAGATTCTGCGAAAAAAGCACCTTATACACTGGTTGTAAATGATGTTAATGACCAAGAAATCGTTCGTCAGGACGGATATGTTGTTAAAAATTAAGTATAAAGGCGGGAAGATGTAGGATTGAGACGGAAGTTGTTATTGCCTTTCTATAACTACCATTTAAGAACTCAAAATTACTTTCCTTTCTTATAAAATAAAAATCCTGCATTCTGATGCGGGATTTTTTTATGTTCCGGATTGTTTTAATTCTGTAAAAAAAGAGCTTTCTTCATAGCTTTCTTTTGCTGCTTTGTAACCGATATTAAAGATCTCTTCCAATCTGTCTTTTCTACGTTCAAAAGTTCCGTAGGAAGATAGTTTTTGGGAAGAAATAAACCAGTCGCAGTACTCAAATTTTACTTTTTCTATCCTGTAGGAAAGCAGATCGTAAGAACGGGAAACAATTGCTTTAATGGAATTCAGATCTTTAATCTTCGCTTCGTTGGGCGGAGAGACAAATACACCGATCAGCTTATCACAATCCTCCCTAATGATATCTGCCGGGAAATTATTCAGTACCCCTCCATCACAATACATTTCATCACCCATGATATAAGGTGTGGTGATTCCGGGAATGGAGCATGATGCGATAATGGCATCCACAATTTCAAAATCTTTATCAAAAATTTTCTGGGTTCCGGCAACAAGCTCTGTGGCTACAATTTTCACTTCTATATCCAGATCACCTAATTTCATTTCATGAAAAATAGGTTTCAGATAGTTCCTGAAAATTACCGAAGAAACAAGCCCCGGTTGATTGAACGTAAAGTGTTTCCAATTGAAAAAATACACAGAATTGAAAAATTCCAGGATTTCTTCAGGAGTTTTTCCTATGGCATGAAGACAGCCTACAATAGATCCGGCGCTGCAGCAGGAAAGGATATCAATTTCAATACCTTTTTCCTGTAAGAATTTTAATACTCCTGCATGAGCGATTCCTTTGGTACCGCCTCCTGATAAAACAAGTCCTACTCTCTCAAAATTCATTGAATAAATGTAAGGAAACAGCCTGAAATAATTAAGTTAATTTTTATAAATATGCTAATTTTAAAATTATTTTAAGAAAATCCATTGTATACAAGCTAAAATTTAATCAGAAACCTTTTAAGGAAAACAGATCATAAGCAATAAATCTAACAGATTTTTGAAACCTGTTAGGTTTAATTTACGCATATTTCTACTCTACATCAAAAAAAGCCTGGATTTCTCCAGGCTTTTTTTATATAGATTTCTGTATTTCAGATTAGATGTGAATCACTTCACCGTAAGCAGCAGCAGCAGCTTCCATAATCGCTTCAGAAACTGTTGGGTGCGGGTGGATAGATTTGATGATCTCGTGACCAGTAGTTTCTAATTTTCTGGCAACAACAGCTTCAGCAACCATATCTGTTACTCCTTCACCAATCATGTGGCATCCTAACCACTCACCGTATTTAGCATCAAAGATTACTTTGATAAATCCGTCTGTATTTCCATTTGCAGTAGCTTTACCACTTGCAGAAAGAGGGAATTTACCTACTTTGATTTCGTATCCTTTTTCTTTAGCCTGCTTTTCAGTAAGACCTACAGAAGCAACTTCAGGGTGGCAGTAAGTACATCCAGGGATATTGCCATAGTCGATTTTTTCAACGTGCATTCCTTTGATTTTCTCAACGCAAGTGATTCCTTCTGCAGAAGCAACGTGAGCCAATGCCTGAGTTGGGATGATATCTCCGATGGCATAGTAACCAGGTACTGAAGTTTCGTACCATTCGTTGACCAATACTCTTCCTTTATCTGTCTGGATTCCTACTTCTTCTAATCCGATGTTCTCGATATTAGCAGCAATACCTACAGCAGATAATAAGATATCAGCTTCAAGAGTGATGTTTCCGTTAGCTGTTTTTACGGTAGCTTTTACCCCTTCACCGCTTGTATCAACACTTTCTACAGAAGCGTTGGTCATGATCTCGATTCCTGTCTTTTTCAGAGATTTCTCTAAGTGTTTAGAGATTTCTTCGTCTTCTACAGGTACGATGTTTGGCATAAATTCAACAACAGTTACTTTAGTTCCCATTGTGTTATAGAAGTCAGCAAATTCTACCCCAATAGCTCCAGAACCTACAACGATCATAGATTTTGGCTGCTCAGGAAGAGATAATGCCTGTCTGTATCCGATTACTTTTTTACCATCCTGTGGCAAGTTTGGTAATTCTCTTGAACGAGCTCCAGTTGCAATAATGATGTGAGTACCTGTATATTCAGTTACTTTACCTTCTTTATCTGTAACAGAAACTTTTTTACCTTTCTGTACTTTTGCAGTACCAAGAATTACGTCAATCTTATTCTTTTTCATCAAGAATTCGATTCCTTTGCTCATTTTGCTGGCAACACCACGGCTTCTCTGAATTACATTCGGGAATTCAAAGCTTGCCTCCACTTTATTCAAACCATAATCTTCAGCATGGTTGATATAATGAAAAACCTGAGCAGATTTCAATAAAGCTTTAGTTGGAATACATCCCCAGTTAAGGCAGATTCCTCCTAAATTTTCTTTCTCGATAATTGCGGTTTTGAAACCTAATTGCGCTGCTCTGATCGCAGTAACATATCCACCAGGACCACTTCCAATGACAATAATATCGTAATTCATTACTTTAAAAATTTTTATGCGAATTTAAGGAAAAATATTGGATGTTTCATGTTTCTGCAAACTGATCTTAAAATGCATCAATAAAGCTATTTTCATTAAATTTTAAACAAAGAAAGAGAACACAAAACGCATTCTCTTTCAATAAATTTTCTTTTACATTGAAAACTTCTCAAAGTTCAATAGGTGAAAAACGGCATTTTCTGTTTTAATTACCGCAAAAATTCTGTATTATTTTGCCTGTCTAAGTAATCGTTTTTCAGTCGCATATCTTTGATTTAAGGCTTTCATCTGATCTCTCTTCATCTGTTTGGTAGCAAGAGGGTGATTAAGGATCAATTTTTTTTCTGTATTGTATTTTTTGGTGAGCTCCTGCATTTTAATATTCACCAACTCACTTTTTGAAGGATGTGGAGGAACGGGTGGATGTTTCTGTGCAGAAACATTCATGGATAAACCTAGTAACAGTACTGTTGAAATTAATAACTTTTTCATAATGTTCATATTTTTGAATGATTTCAATTAATTCAATATCATTTAATTAAATTAATTCCGGTTCATTATCAATCTTGCATATATCATACCAATATTTTTTTATAACCCGTAAAAAACACAATGTAATATTAAAAGATGCTCTATTTTTCATACATTTATTTATCCTTTAAATAAGCGTTTATGAAGACTTCCACGAAAAAAAACAATCAAACTAAAGACAGCATCTGGATGAAAGAACCGGAAGATCACGATTTTCCTGCAGCGCTGGATTATCTGGAACTTCTTTTCGAACCGGATAAAGCACAAAAAATGGTTGAAAAGCTAAAGTCAGCTCCTACCATCACAAAAAAATCGAAAGATATTTTAAGAGCCAGTAAGCTTGCACTGCTTCCGGAAACGAATATTCATGTAAAAGAAAACCTGAAAAAAGTAGAAAAAAACAAGAAACTTTCTCCTATTCTGCTGGTAAGAGGTGAGCATGAGCTCATTATTGCAGATGGGTACCACAGACTATGCTGCAGCTACTATCTTACTGAAGATCTGGAAGTCCCTTGCAGATTAGTTTAAAAATTCATTTAATTATTTGACAACATATTGTATTATTAGTATTAAAAACATATAAATTATTCTTCAATAGGTGAATTTTGCATCATATTTTTTTTATTTTTGCTTGAAACCAATTTTATTAAATATGAAAAAATACATCTCAATTCTTTTATTTGGGGCTTTACCCTTATCTGCACAAGTAGGTATTAATACCCTAACTCCAAACAGTACTCTTGCCATCAATGGTTCATTAAGGGCTGGATACACTCAAATCACTGCCACTGCGTATAACATTTTGTCAACTGATCATTATATTACTTATAACGGAACAGCTGATGCCACATTCACCCTTCCTGTCATTGGAACGGGAACAACAAGCTTCACTGGTAGAATTTATAAAATCAAAAATATATCTCCGAATGCAATTACACTACAGGCTTCCAGTGGTAATACATTAAGGATTGATAATACTCCGGTTGCTTCTTTTGTAATTCCTACAGGAGCTTATGCAGAAGTGGTAAATAATAGTAATACCACGGGAGGAACATGGGATTTATCTTTTACGGTTCTTCCTAAACCCAGCAACGTAGAGATTTATGGTACACAGCTTTTTATTCCTCCACACGCCTTAGGAACTACAGCTATTGCAGACTGGACGAACCATTTTAATCCTGCCTATGACTCTGGTTCTGCTACTGACAGATGGTGGATTGTGAGTAAGGCGTCTGTAGATAATGCTCATTCTTCGCTTTATACCAATGCCAGTAGAATGACTCTTGTTTATGAATATCAGGGCACACCGTTTAATGTTACGAATATGTATCCTATCCTTACGGCAGGAAATAACTCGAGTTTTCCTGATGTATTTACGGCTTCGTTTGTGAGTCTTGCCAATAACGGGACTGCCGGAAGAACGAGACTTACAGTGTCTGTAGCACGTGTTGATTTTATGGGAAATAACGGATCCAATAACAGTAACTGGACAGGAACTTTCTTACTGAATGTTCTTTTGGCCAGAAAATACTAGAGATTCTTACAACATATACAAAAAAGAGCAGATTTTTCTGCTCTTTTTATTGTTATAATATTTCAATATTTTGTTTTAAAGGAAGGTTTTTTGATGAATTTCCCACCATGATTCTGTATGTTCCTTTTTCAACTACCCATTTCATTTTTTCGTTTAAAAACTGCAGTTGTTTTATAGGGACTTCGATGGTCACAGATTTTGATTCTCCAGCCTGTAATTCTATTTTCTGAAATCCTTTAAGCTCAATAATGGGTCTTGAAACAGAGGCTAACAGGTCTTTCACGTAGAGTTGAACCACTTCACTTCCTGCTCTTGAACCTGTATTTTTTATATTTACTTTGGCAATAATGGTGTCATGTTCGGAATATTGAGCTTTATTCAACTGTAAATCTGAAATTTCAAAGGTAGTGTAACTTAATCCGAAACCAAACGGATACAGTGGTTCACCACTCAAGTCATGATAATCGTTTCCTCTGCCCGTTGGATGGTGATTATAAATTAAAGGTAACTGGCCTTCTTCAACAGGAAAGGTGATGGGTAATTTTCCAGATGGATTTTCAGTACCAAAGAGTGTTTTTGCAACCGCATTTCCGCCTTCTTCACCAGGATACCAGATGTCTAAGATGGCTCCAACTTTATCTTTCCAGGCTGTTGTTTTTATAGCTGAACCTCCAACCAAAACAACTGCTGTGGGTTTATTCAATGTTGAAACTTCATGAATAAATGATTCCTGATTTCCAGGCAGGCTGAGAGATGAACGATCCTGAAATTCTCCTTCATGAATTCCGGCTGCAATAATGATATAGTCTGCTTTTTGAACAAGATCTAAAGCTTCTTTAAAATCTTTCTGATAATCATGCAAACCATAGTTCCATATCAGTTCCAGATTGGCTTCACCGCGGTTTTCATGAAATTCAATCTTAAGATCATATTTTTTTCCTTTTACGAAATCTACAGCAACAGTTTTTGTGGAATAGCTCAGTTTTTCCCATTGATCAATGACTAATTTCCCGTCAAGATAGAGTCTGAAACCGTCATTTCCTCGTAACCCCAATTGGTATTTCCCTGATTCCGGCGCTTCTAATTTCCCTGTCCAGCGGACACTGTATTGATCGGGCTGAAGTTTTTCAGGATCGGGAGAATATAAGGTCCATTTGAAATTAAGCTGTTCATCCTGTTTTTCGAAGGCTGGGTTTCCTTTTAAATCTGTATTAGAAAAATAGCTTCCTTTTAATCCCTTTTTGTTGTCTGAGGACAAATATTCATTTGGAATGGTGGTAAAATCTTTTACATTCCAGTCAATACCTTTTGAGTACATGATTTCAACTCCTTTATTCCTGGCATAATTTTTAAGTCCATCAATAATATTTATTTTCTTATTTCCAGGCCCGGAATAGCCGCCTAATCTGGCGTCTGCAGCATCTGTACCCACTACCAGAATCTTTTTTATATTCTCAGAAACAGGAAGTGTGTTATTATTGTTCTGCAGCAAAACGAAAGATTCTGAAGCTGCTTTTTCTGCTAAAGATTTATGATTCAATTTCTTTAATTCTTCAATTTCCTTAGCCGAAACATAAGGATTTTCAAATAATCCGAGCTCAAATTTGGCTCTCAATACTCTTGAAACGGCATCATCAATTCTTTCTTTCGATATTCTTCCATCCAAAAATGGTGGTATAAAAAGCTCATAATGTTTGTATTCTGTCTGAAAAATCACGTCAAGCCCGGCATTGATTGCTTGTGCAGAGGCATCATCATAATCTTTTGCTGTGAAATGAAGCACATTCGCTCCACCAACTGCACTTGCATCGCTGATCACGAAGCCTTTGAAGTTCCAGTCATTTTTTAATTTTTCTGTTAACAGCCAATGGTTTGCAGTTGAAGGTCTTCCATCGAGTAAGTTATAGGAAGTCATCACCGATCGGCTTTTTCCTTTTGCAAAAGCATTGTGAAAAGGAATTAAATGAGTTTCCTCAAGGTATCTTTTACTCCAATGAATCGGGTACGAATCTCTTCCTCCCTCACCCACATTCGCTAAAAAGTGTTTAGGGGTGGTAATAATCCCCAAATTTTCAAATGAACTGACAAAGCTGACTCCCATTACGGATGTCAAAAAGGGATCTTCACCATAGGTTTCTTCTGTTCTTCCCCATCTCACGTCGTTTGCAAGATTGACCACTGGTGTCAGAATCTGGCGAATTCCTCTCAGTTTTGACTCTGTTGCAATCGCCGCTGAAACTTTTGTCATCAATTCCGGATTAAAAGTGGCGGCCAGACCAATTGCCTGAGGAAAGGCCGTAGCTCCCTCCCGAACCAATCCGTGCAATGCTTCATCAAAAGGAATAATGGGAATTCCCAATCTTGATTCTTCTACGAAATATTTTTGAATGTCATTGATTTTCTTCACCAGTCTTTCCGCATCTTCATTGGCATTATATTTCAATAATTGCCCTGCTGCTCCACCTCCCTGATTTCCTGCGCTTACCTGTAATCCAAAAATCCCATGGGAATATTGGTCTTTCGGAACGTTATCCAAATCTCCGGGAATCATAAAACACTGCCAGAATTTTTCTTCTGGCGTCATTCTCTTCAACAGATCCTGAACTCTGGCTTCGATAGACTGTCTGGGGTCTTTATATAAAGGTTTTTGAGCAAAAGTAATCCCAACATTCAACAGTAATGCGACTCCAGTAAGTTTAAAACTAATAGATCTCATTATTGAACGATTTGAATTACGGTAGCATATTTCAGGTTTTTCCTTTCTTCAGGTAATTTGATTTCAAGTGTATTTTCCCCTGATTTCTTCCATTGAATTTTGTTTGATAACCCTAAAATTTTCAAAGATTTTGGTTTAAAATTATCAGGAATTGTAAAACTTAATGTTGATGGAGACTCATAATTTGTTTTTTCATTTAAATGAAAAATATTCACTGTTTTCCCATCTTTGCTTTGCGTATAATAAAAATTTCCTTCGTGGTAGGGAGCAATACTTCTGGTTGCAAAAACAGCTGACTGATTTTTATCCATCCAGCCGGAAATCTGCTGTAATCTTTCATAGACTATTGGATCATAATCTCCATTAGGTCCGGGAGCGATATTCATAAGATAATTTCCACCTCTTGAAATGATTTTGACCAACGTTTCAATGATCTTTTGAGAAGTTTTGTAGTTGTCATTCGGAACATAGGAAAAGGAATCTCCCATCGTGATGCAGCTTTCCCAAGGGATGGAAAGTGCGTGTTCCGGAACTGCCTGCTCAGGAGTAACATAGTTTTCCCACTTGCCAGGAACAGTACGGTCTACAATGATAATTCCGGGCTGATTTTTTCTGGCCATCGTTCCTATCTTGTCCATATCAATATCCTGTTCTACTTTGATGGTACGCTGCCATTCAACTTTAGGATCTATGGTGTGAAAAGGACGCACCCATCCTCCATCTAGCCAAAGAATATCAATTTTCCCATAATTGGAAGTAATCTCATTCAGCTGATTGAAAGTGAATTTTTTAAAGTTCTCCCATCTTTCCGGATATTTCTTCGGATCATAGTTTACATTTCTGTCTTTGGGTGGAAAGTAAGGCCACCAATAGTTATCAGAATGCCAGTCAGGTTTTGAAAAGTAAGCTCCTATTTTAAATCCTTCTTTTCTGAAGGTATTGAAAATTTCTTTCGTTACATCGGATTTTGGATTTTTTGAAAATGGTGTTTTGGGAGAAGTAATCTTATAATCCAACTGTTGGGTATCAAACATAGCAAAACCATCATGATGCTTGGTCGTAAAAACAACATACTTCATTCCGGCTTTTTTTACAGCATCAGCCCATTTTTGCGGATTGAACTGGGTCGGATTGAAAGTAGTCTGAAGATTTTCATAGTTTTTTACATATTCGTAGTAAGATTTCCCATGTTCAGGTTTTCTCTGCGTCCATGATTCGTCTTCGGGACATAAACTCCAGCTTTCTACAATTCCCCATTGGCTGTAGGTTCCCCAATGCATAAACAGCCCGAATTTCATATCCTGCCACTGCTCAAGATTCTGGACAACCAAAGGGTCTGTGGGCTTCTGATATCCGTCAGACACGTTATGAGCCTGCGAAAATGCTATTGAACTTATCAAAAAGGATGAAAGGAAAAAGGGTTTTATTTTGGATGTAACCAACATATGGAATAGTTTTCCGCTAATTTAATTATCCTTTGGTAAACCCACAAACATTAGGATTCCAAGAGATTAAGAATTGCGTCATCAAATCCGGGATATGAAAACTGAAATTCGTTTTTAATGAGTTTTTCAGGATAAACGTTTCTGCTTTTTAAGAGTAATTCGGTTTCTGTATTCAGGAATACTGATGCAATTTCCAACTGCCAGACGGGAGCATTCAATCCAAATGGAACTTTCAGTTTCTTTCGAAGTTTTTCCATCATATTTTCATTGGAAACAGGCTCTGGAGCAGTTATATTAATAGTTCCTAAAATAGTTTCATTCTGAATAATCCATTCTACTGCTTTGCAGAAATCATCAATATGAATCCAGCTTACCATCTGATTTCCTCTTCCTTGCTTTCCTCCTAAGCCTAGTTTTGTAATCATTTTCAGTTTTGGAAAAGCTCCTCCATTTTTCCCTAAAACAATAGAAGTTCGAAGAGCAACTTTTCGTATTTTTTCATTTTTAACTTTAAAAAATTCTTTTTCCCAGCTCTTACAGATATTCATAGAAAAGTCATCTCCGATAACTCCGTTTTCTTCTGTATTGAGATGTTTTTCAGAATGAACATAAATAGTTGCAGAGCTGGCATTCAGCCAAACTTTTGGTTTTTCAGAACAAAGATATACCGCCTTCTGTAATATTCTTGTGCTGTCGATTCTTGAGGAGTAGATTTCATTTTTATTTTTCTCATGATAGCGGCAATCGACAGATTTTCCTGTAAGGTTGATGAGAACATCTGCTTTTTCAAGACTGCTTTTCCATTCGCCTATAGTTTGGGCATCCCAATAGATTTCGTTTTTACGTTGAGGATTACCGGTAAGGATGTAGACTTGATTTCCTTTTTCTGTAAAATATTTTTCTAAGTTTTCGCCGAGAAATCCGGAACCTCCGGCTATGATTATTTTCATTGTTTTGAAGTTTAAAGTTTTGAGTTCAAGGTTTAAGGTTTAACCACAGATGACACAGATTTTTACAGATGTTTATGAATAGAGCAAGATGTTTTTTTAATCTCTTCATTTTTCAGCTGATGTATTTCTTGGCTTTGACCTGAATTTCTGAGCCTTCGGCAAGCATTACGGAAATAGGTTTTTGATGATTCAGGCATGTAAAATCATTTCCATAGATCTTTTGAAAATCAATTTCCAAATAGTGCTCTTTTACAGGGTAACAGTTCCATTTTGGATGGCATACTTCGTATTCTGAAGTTGTATCGTCTTTTTTTGTAAAACCAAAATAGTGTTCTGTGATAAATTCAAATTCTGAGTTTTCCTCCATTGGTTTTGGTGTATTTTCCGCCGTAATCTGGATAGAATGCCAGCTTTTATCTTTCCATGAATACCGGATCAACAGTTCATCTTCTTTTTCATGAATCTGATTTTTCATCGGCATAGTATGATAGTTTTCCTTGTATATGGAATTTGCTACCAGGCTTAATGCAGGCTTGGGAACTATCTCTTTGATGAATACCACTCCTCTTTTCCAGATTCCGTTTTCTTTTTTCTTTACATAAAATCTTAGATTTACTTCTTCGAAATTCCGGTGAAAAGGGATTGGCAGTCCTAATAATTTAGTATTTAAAAACATAAACCCGACCAGACTTACATAGCATTTGCCTTCGTAAAAATCAAGTTCTGTCCCTTTTGGCAGGTACGGCAGTAAAATATCAGGATTGATTTCGTAATTGATGATGGCCAGTTTTCGCCATTCTGCTTGTAAAAAATTCATAATTGTGTATTTTTTGGATTAAAAAATAGCTATTCCGTCATGGGTAGAAGATTCTGCAATCGTTTTGATCATTTCGTTTCTTTTGAGCAGAAACTTTCTGAGATATCCGGTAAGAAAAATGACATTAAATAATTTTCCAATGATACCCAGCGGAGATTCGAATTCAAAAATATCGGTCATGAGTGTTTTCCCGTTTACCGTTTTGAAAATATGCCTGTGACGCATGGATTTGAAAGCTCCTTTCTGCATCACATCAATGAACTGAACCGGTTTTTCCATGCTGACAATTTTTGTAGTGAGGTTTTGGTAGACTCCCAGATGTTTTGCACGCCAGGTCACGGTTTCATTTTCTTCAATCAGTCCTGAGGTGCGTCCTGCAATTGCTTTTTCATGGGATTTTGAGGTAGACTGCTGATGCAGATCAATATTCCTTGCCAGATCAAAGACATAGTGAATATCTGCTTTGATGACTGTGTTTAAATAGATTGTTGACATTTTTTAAAAGGTTTGTTTTTTATTTAATTCCGGTAAAGCATTATCTATTCTCTCCGCAAGCTTCGGAAGTTTTATGGTGGGCACTGCCGGAAAAAGGTGATGTTCCATGTGATAAAACATACTGAAGCTCAATTTATTCTTCCAGAATCCACGTTGTGTCCTTGCCATATCCGGGTGACCGTGAGTATCATGATGAACCGTCCATACAGCAAAGAATGCCATCAGAAATTCTCCAAAAACCATGATCAATACATGATACATCAGAAAATGAACCTGAAAATAAAAGACAATGGTTATAATGATGGCTATAGATGCCAGTTCCAGAAGCATATTTTTCTGATATGTCTTATTCGCTTTTTTAAAAGTAATCCAATGAATGAGAAACATATGTTTAGGTCCATACATAATGGCCTGATACCATTTCATAGAAGCTGATTTGCCTTCGTAATCTTCTTCCGAAAGACAGAATTTATGATGTCTTATATGATTGAATTTTACAGCATGGATGGAAGCAATCATGGTAAGACTGTTAAGATATAAAGACAGCCATGTTAATCTTTTTCCTGTTCCTAAAGAATTATGAAAGCCGTTATGCACCTGTCTCAATGCTGTAAGAAAGTAAAACCCTGAAAATGGCAGCGCTAATGCATAATATCCTTTATGGGCTAAAAATATAGAAATAAAAAACCATGGCAGGCTGATGTTGTTTTCAATCATCATTTCCTTTAGAGAGATTTTCTTTAGGTCTTTCCACTCTATTGCTCTGATAATTTCAAGATGATTCATGTTTTTAATTTTTTAAATGGTTTTCAGAATGATATTTGTATGGCTCATACATCTTATAACAATCATACACATATGCAGCTGCCATCACTGGGCTATATAGAAGGGAGATCATTAAAACATATCCAAAAAATAGCTTGATCAGAAAGCCTATCAATTGTGGAATTCCTACTATAAAATAAAACAGAACAAATCCCGACAAACCACCAAATATAAAAGCCTGGGGTCCTACTATGATGAAGAACAGCTGAATGTAGTAATCATATTTTGTAAATGTTTTCATGGTCGTTATCATTTAAAGCGATCCTTTTCTTCTGAAATAAATAATCAGGAATAAGTGAACGATTAAATTTTTCATAATTATTATTTATTTAAAATGTTCAGTAATTTTTGAAATATAAATTCAAATAAAAAACTAGTTTCTTCTCACATGAAGAATTTCAACCAGATCCAGATATCTTTTGTGAGATAGGATAGAAAGTCTGTTTTTGATAAATTGATTTTTAAGATCTTCAAGGCTTTCATTTTTGTTGATATAGTGAAACAGTTTTCCAAATTCGTTTCCAAAAAGCTTTGAAACAAGTACTTCGATATACCATTTCACACAGCTGAATCTCCACTTTGTTTTCGGTTTTACAAATTCTACAATGATGATTTCTCCTTTTTCATCAATGATTCTTGACAGTCTGTCGGCAAAAATTGGTTTCTGATCTTCTTCTATTGTCTTTGTTCCGTAAGAGCAAAGAATAATGTCCATAGAATGATCCGGAATCTGGCTTTCAAAAAAATCTTTCTGGATCTGTTGTATTGATAGCTTATTCCCAAATGTTGCAGCCAGTTTCATATGCATTGCTGAAGAATAATCCAGTGCTACAATGGCGGTATTTTCATTATATGATTGTATAAATTCCAGATTTTCTCCCTGCCCGCTCATCAGATCCAAAACTCTTTTGTCTCCATAGCTTTTTACCTTTTGAACGGCCATCTTTCTGAACAGTCTGGTAAATCCTAAAGATGCAATTTCATTAATGTAATATCTGGGTTGCAGGCGGTCAAAATATTGTTGCAGATCATTCATTTTCAGATTGTGTTTTTATAGATTGTAATACATGAGTTTGCATTTTATCAATGATATAGCCAGACCATTTTTTCCAGTACCAGGTGGGTGCTATTTTATAACTGTATTTTGTTTTTGCTATTATCTTTGTTTTATTTTCTGACAGTTTATCTAAAGTAATTTCGCCATAGTTCACGATAAAATAATTATGTAAATGCTTGGCATCAATATCTTCATAAGGTGTTATCTCTTTCATTGGAACGGTTTGATTTTCCAAAGAGAATTTTACTTTTTTATTTTCTATAAACTCATCAATATTAAGTTGTAATTCATCATTATTGGTCTTGCAGCTATAGCCTAATTTTCCGTTTTCATCTACCAGTTTTATATTCTTTGGATAGCTGACTCCTTTTTCAAACAGAATAAAATCAGGGGCATTGAAATTGATTTGTGTATTTAAAAGCTTCCAGACATTCTCGTTTGAAGAGTTTATAATCATTTCTGTAGTAACAGTTTCTTCGATAGGTTTTGTATAGGTATCAAAAATATAAGATGCCGGATTAATAAAAAGAATAAATACTATAACACTTCCCGTATTTCTTTTCTCATCAAGAACCCCAATAATAAAACCAATCGTAAAACCCACGAACATGGCAAAGCCAATAAATGGAATAGCCATAATAATGCAAATAGCTCCTTCTGTTCCGGCTGCTATTAAGATCACAGAGAAAATAACTAATCCTAATACTATTTTGAAGATGGTCTTCAGAATATTCGCCAACCCGATTCTTTTAAAATACTTTACATATCCAATAATAAATCCTATAGAAACCGGAATGGTAAAAAATAGAGTTACACCGTACTCGCCTTCAGTAACCAGAAAAAACCATATACCAGCAATTAAAACAACTGTTAGAAACAGGCTTAAATAAAGGTATTTTTTGAAAAATTTCTTCATGATATTATAAGTTTTATATTTTCAGTAATTTTTGAAAATTAAATTGAAATAAAAAAGGATTTTCATCCTCTTTTGTTCTTTATTTCAACAGATTGGTAATCTTTCCTACCAGCCAGTGATCATCACTTTTTATCGCCAGATCCATGATGTTATTGATTTTTCCTGTTACAGAACTGAAATCATTCATCAGCTTGATAAATTCCTGAGCTTCTTCCGAATCTTTATCTTCAATATTTTTTAACTCTTCAAGAAAGGAAATGACAGGCTCAATTTCTCTCTTTCTGCGTTCTTTCGTAATCTGTTTGAACAGGTACCAGACATCTTTTTCTGCTACGAAGTATTCTTTACGGTCGCCTTTCACAAATTCTTTTTTCACGATTCCCCAATCTATCAGGGCACGAAGATTCATATTGGCATTTCCTCTTGAAATCTCCAGCTGTTCCATTACCTCATCGGTAGAAAGAGGCCTTCCACTTGCCAGAAGCAGCGCATGCACCTGTGCCATCGTACGGTTGATTCCCCAATTGGTAGCAAAGGTTCCCCAGGTTTGAATATATTTTTCTTTTGCTTCTGAAAGTTGCATTTTGTTTCCTTTTTTAATTTCTGTAACAAATGTAATTATATTTTTTGAATTTTCAATAATTTTTGAAAATTAATTTTTAAAATAAAACAGACATCCCTGAGAATGTCTGTTTGAGGTTTATAAAATTTAAAATTAAGGTTCTATTTCCGTAGTTATTCCCTGATTCCAATACTTAGCTTCCGGCATGTAATACAGATATACATTGCTCGATTTTCCGGTATAAGTTCCTGCAAATTCTACTTTAAGATCAAGGTTAATGGTTTTTATTTCCTCAGCATCGAAATGCTCCCAGTAAAAAACAAGATAGTTGTCAAAAATTTCATAGTAAGAGACTTGTTTTTTATCAATAAGGTCTTTCAATAATGCATTTTGAAGGGTAAGTCCCGCCGGAATACCTATTTTGGCTATTGTCATGGGCAGCTGGCCATTGATTTTGTTTTTAATGGTAACAGTCATTCTGTTAGTCTCTCCTACTTTTGATATTCCGGATTTCAGTTTTGTTTCCATGGTAACAGGAATATTTTCACTTTCCGGAGCCTGTAGGGTGTAATACTGATATTCCAGCTTATAAGGCAGCCCTTTTTGTGTTGGATAATGAACACTGATATTATTTTCTCCAACTTTAAATGCTGACGAAAGGCTCATCATAGTTGAAGTTTGCGCTTGATTAATTCTGATGACAGGCTTTTCAGTTCCATACAATTTCTCATTTTTAGAGAAAAAATCTGACAGTGCCTGTATTGCCAGCGTAGTTGCCTGGGTAGAAGCAAACCCAAAATATCCATTGAAACCAATAAGCTGATCTACTGCTTCTGCAATTTTCAACTGGTTTAATTTTTCATCTTTCTGAAGCGCCATAATGTATAATGAAAGCGTTTCCGAATCTGCAGACCTTCCCCCTGAACCTGTAAAACTGATTTCAGATTTCGTATTCTTCTTTTCATACTGCTGGTCAAGAATTTTCATCAGATCATCATATTCTTTCTGTTTTCCAAGATAAACTGCTGTATTGGCAAGTAAAGCCAACTGATAAGAGTCTTTTGTAAACAGAGCTCTTTTCAATGTTACCTGAAAGGAATCTTCAATTTCATTTTTAAAGCCCAGTTTGGATAAAGCATATACAATATACATATTTCTAGACCAGGAATATTCGGAATACCCTTTTTTTGATTCATATGATTTTCTCACTTCAAATAACCCATTCCCGGTTTTTCTGGATAAAATGAATGAGGAAAGTCCCTGCATAAGCTTAGCATCGGGATTCACATATTTCTTTAATTCTGTAAATTCCAGTAATGCAAATGCGGAAAGTGCAGCATCTGATTCTTCGGAGTTAAAATATCCGAAACCTCCGTCTCTATTTTTATAGCTCAACATTTTCTGAAAACCTTTTTTCAGGTTCTTAACTACCTGATTCTCCGTTGCCGTATCTATTTTTTTAGCCGATTTTAAATAATCCAGAATAAAAATAGTAGGATACTCTGTTGAAGAAAGCTGTTCAAAACATCCGTAAGGTTCTTTCTTCAGCTGCTCAACATCTGCAAACATCTGTAAAGCAGCGTTTTCAAATACATAATAAGATGAATAGAAACTTCCGTTGATATGCTCCGGAATATTGATTTTCAGATCTTCTGTTTTATTATTGATGATGGAAAACTGATGTGGGAATCCCTTTTCTTCTACTTTAAACGGAAGAATCATTGTTTCTCTGAAATCTCCGGATCTTACTGAAAACTGAATACCAGAATTGATGATCTCATCGGCCTGCATTTTGACAAATAACTTTCCTGATTCTAATGGTTTCAGAGTAATCAGACTGTCAGAACTGATCAATTTGACATGATTGGGAACAATCACCTCCATGGTCATTTTACTTGTTTCGGAAGAATTATTTTTAATCACTACAGGAATCACCATCTGATCCGTTCTCGTTAGATATTGTGGGATTTTAGCATCCAGTGAAATAAGGCTCTGTGCAGCATAAGTGGTTTCATCTCTACCTAAAAGCCCTGTTGCAGAAATACCTTCTGTCATCACTCTAAAAGTAGAATTGGCATCTGAATTATAAAATTCTACTTTTGCTTTCCCTTTTTTATCGGTTTCTACCACTGGATTCCAGTAAAGTGCTTCTCTGTAATCAAAACGGTAGGAAGTGTTGGTGGTTTCATATTCCGGATAAGCAAATTCTCTTGTGCCAGCGTATGATATGAGTCTTCCATATGGCACAGTTTCTACAGCAATATAAGATTTCGGAGTGATATCCCATTTGATTTGCGAACTTCCATTTTTATAAGAGTTAATAATCACCACTCCATTTGAAGCTCTGCTTCCATAAATAGCGGTAGCGGCAGCGTCTTTCAGGACGGTGATACTGTTGATATCATTGGGGTTGATAGTTGTATTAAAATTTTCGACGGGTGTTCCATCAACGACAAATAATGGATATTTGTTGGTAACGGAGGCTTCTCCTCTTATTCTTATTTGCGCATTCGCTCCAGCCTGTCCAACAGGGGTTATGATTATTCCGGCAGCTTTTCCACTTAGTAATGAAGCCACATTAGGATTTTGAATTTCTAAAGAAGATGTTATGGTATTGGATGCCACAATACTTTTGCTCTTAGCTATTGAACTATATCCTAATACTACGACTTCTTCAATACTCTTATTTCTACTGATTGTATCAGTTTTTGATCTTCCCGGACGATTTACCTGACTGGTATTGTTTCTGTTTTCTGTTTTTGTTTCTTCCTTTTTTTCGGCTTCTTTTATAATTTCTTCAACATCTATATTGGATAGTTTTTGTTTTTCTAAAGGATTAATATCCAGATTATAAGATAAAATTCTGATTTTCAGTTTCTGCTTAGGCTGATAAGATTTTGCAATAATTTTGTATGAATTTCCAGCATTTAAATCTGAAAAATAAAACTTCCCATTTTCCGCAATGGTCTGCTTAAGAATCTTTTTATCATTAGTGCCTACAAGAAAAACATCAGCTTTTACTGTTTTCGTGTTCTCATCTTCCACTATACCGTAAATAGTATTTTTCTTTTCGGGAAGGTATTTGTATTTGTTGGTCTTCAGTATTTCGGGGATCAATTCGAAATATCTGTAACCATTCGTCAGCATAACAAGATCAAGGCTTTTATCAGCTTTTTCTTCTTTTTTATTGAAGTAAAACTGAGGTTTTTCAATTTTCCCTTTCAGTTCAGAGTCCATCAAAAGCCATGAGATGAGATGATTCTGCTTATCGTCTGCATATGTCCAAAGCTTATCATCTACCACGCTCATTCCGAGGTTGGCAGGAACGGGTTTATTATTTTCATCGGTAGTTTCAATATTCAGAATAACTTTTTCTCTTGGCTGATAATGTTTTTTCACCGGAGTAACCTTTATATTGAGCTGGTTCTTTTTATTGGTGAAAACAATACGTTCTGCAACTGGAATATTGTTCTCCAGAACAGTAAATCTGCAAATTCCTGTCGGGAAGTCTTTTGCTTCAATTTCCAAAGAATTCATTCCTTTTTTTAACAGAATTTCTTTGCCGTACACTTCTTTTCCACGGAAACTTCCTTTCAGGGTAATCGTTTTTTCCTCTGTTGAAATGATGATGAAACTCAGTTTTGTGTTCTCATTTTGAACATTCAACACCAATCCTTCATTTTTTGCTACTGGTAAGTTAAAAATCTGGGCTATATTGTCTGGTTTTATAACTTTTGCATAGTAGGTTTCTCCTTTTTTAGGAGTAAAACGGAAACTTCCCATACCGAAATTGTAGGCTGAAATTTCTTTTATTTTTTCATGATTCTGATTGTAAACAGCTAAAACAGCATCTACAGGTTTTTCAAACTCATCAAGAATTTTAAAAGCTATATTCTGTTCTATTCCATTAATAAAAGTTCCTCCTTCAGGTAAAAATTTCACATCCAGATTATTCAGAACAATTGGAATATTTCTGGAAATAGATTCGGTAAATCCGTCAAAATTCACTTTGATATTTAAAAGGGCATCTGAAGATTTCAAAACTTCAGGAAGCTTAAAAGTCAAAAGTTTTTTCCCATCTTTATCGGTAATCAGTTTTCCTGCAGAAATGGTCTCTCCATTATGCATTACCGTATAATCTGCTTCGTAAAAAGGAATTGGAAGACTGCTAAGACTTCTCATGGAAAAGTCAGCGGTCACCTCATCTCCCGGACCATATCCTTTTTTAGGAAAATCCAGTTTCATGAGAATCCTTGGTGATACTATTTTCTGGAGCGTAATTTCTTTTTCGAAAACATTTTTTCCTTCTTCATTCTGCATCCAGTTGGTAAAAGCTCTGACTTTATAAATTCCGCCTTTCATTTCTTCATCAAAATAGAAATAGCCCTGGGCATAGCCGTTGGTAATTTCATATTTTAATTTTTTCACAACACTTCCTGACGGATCAATGATTTCAAAATTAACAACTCTGCTGTCTTCTGCCGGAAGGTTATTATTTCCTTTTACCACGTATATTTTAAAATACATTTCCTCTCCGGGTTTATAAAAAACGTGATTGGTCTGAATATAAGTTTTCTCTTTTTCAAAATCCTGAAATGATTGCTGAGCTTTTAGAGAAATCGTTGATAATAATAAGCTCAAGAGGATGATATAGGGTGATATAAATTTGAAATTCATAAGTTAAAATCTAAGTGAAACAATACATCCGAATGTTTTAAAAGACGGAAGGTTGAAAAAATCCAGTCCTTTTCCGTTGTCCATATCATAAAAATTCTGATTAGGATCTACGCCTTTACTGGCCTGCCAAAGCATTATATTATTCACATAAAAAGTGAGTCTTAGATTCTGTTTTCTATTGTTAATCGGAAAATCTGAAGACAATGAAATATTGTTGATTCTTATATAATCAGCCTTTTGAACATAGTTTTCCGCCACACCAAGATAACCATACCTTGACCATCTGTTTTCCTGAACATTCCTGCTGGGATTATAAAAATCTACAGGAATCTGATTAACCGTTCCATTCGCCTGCACACCTTCGAAAACATAGTTTTTAATATTTCTTTCTTCGCCAGAGTTCTCAGAACGTCCATAATAATCAAGAACTGCCTGTGTCCCGTTCCAGAGCTGGCCGCCTTTTTTCCATTCCCAATTGATATCCAGAGAAAAGTTTTTATAAACAAAATTGTGATTGAACTTCATTACAAAATCCGGTGTAGGATCTGCAATTATTTTCATCCCGTCTGCCTTTTTGGGGAATCCAAACTCATCAATAATCAATTGTCCGGCAGCATTCCTTTCAAAATAACTTCCCATCACAGCACCCAAAACCTGTCCTTCCGACAATGTTTTGTAAATATCTTTGAACCCTGAAACTGCCAGATTCTGATATCCGGAAGCTATCCTGTCTACGATATCTTTATACTTGAAAAAAGAGACTTTGTGGGTTGTATTTACATCATATCCAAGACGTAACCCTTCATAGGTAAAATTGAATTCATACCCACTGTAAGTATGATTGGCAATGTTTTTTAGTTTTAACTGATTGTTTTCAAAAACAGGAAATATATCGTCTGTATTCTTTTTATTGAAATACTCTCCATCTACGCTTATGTTATAGCCAAGGTTGAGTTTCGCTCCTATTTTCCATTCTTTAGTATTGATATTGGATAACCCTCTGAAACTTTCCACTTCGTATAACGGAAAATATTGATTATAGTTTTCTGCGTTCAATAATGTTGTGGCATATGACGCATATGACCTTGTAATATCCGGTTCGGAGCTTAATTGGGTATAACTTCCAAGCAGCTTAAAATTGTAATTATTCCAAAAGATATCTTTAAATTTTACATAGAAATTAGTTCTTGGCAGCCAGTAGCTGTTTTTAAGGGAGGTATTGGAAATGTAAAATGAATTTCCAAGGTTAAAACCTGCTTCAAAGTCATAATCCTGGATGTCCATATTATAATTAAAAATGTGATCCTGTGAAGTTCTCTGGTAGAGATACTTTTGATTAACAAGGTTATTATAAACATCTGATTTCCTATCGTTTAAAATAAAATTCAGGCTGAATATATTTCTAAAATTATAATCTCCCAATGTATAAGTTCCCAATACATTAGAGTGGTACAGGCTGTTATTTTGAATCCTTTCATTAAAAATTCCGCTGCTGAAGCCATACGTAGAAGGTTTATACTGATCCCAGTTCCCAATATTGTCATTTTCATAAGATTGATTGAGATTCAATCTAAAATCTCCCCATGCTTTAACAAGATTAAGACTAAACTGTCTTTGTCTGTTCTGATATCGGTATTTGTTGTCCTGTTCAAAAAGAAATGAAGGATTGTCTGCATATTTACTGTAACTTCTCTGCAGACTATTATTTAGGAAAGCATTCTGTTCATTTGAAAAAGAAATAGGAGTTAGCAATGAATTCTGATAGGCTCTGTTGAACAGTCCTATTCTGTTGGTATTTGTAGCTTTATCTTCTTGGTAATTAAAAATAAGATTGATAAAATATCCGGAAAAATTTGTATTCAACTTTGTTTTAAAGGTATTGGCAATATCAAACTGATCGATGAAATAGGTCTGGTTCTTTTGCTGCCCCAAATTAAAAGAAAGACGAATTTTTTCATCACTTCCTTCTTTTATAAAAGCACTTACATTCAGCTGATTATTATAACCAACAGTTGTTTTAAAAAGATTGTTATTATATTTTTGGGCACGCCGAAGTCCGCCGATCCAGGGTGTTAATTTTCCATTCAGATCGTATTCATAAGGCAATCCATTAAATCCCAACGTAGAAATATCAGGGCCGAAACTGTACATTTCATTGGTTTCAGGGCCTTTCCAGATAAGATTTCCATTTTCAGATCTTCCCTGTACATACCTATTTTGAGTTCCGGGAATGGCATTCCTACTTTTAATATCAACAGAAGTGGTAAAGTTCCCATTCAACACGAATGTTCTCTGACTGAGGTTTTTTAAAACATAAATACTATCATTTTTTTGCCTTAATTTTCTTATTTCACTAAAATAAGGATAGGAATTTTTACTTAAATATGTCTTCGCCTTTTCAATACTGAATTCATCTTTAACTTCTTTTGAAACCAGACTGTCATAATCTTTACTGTAGATATTGTCTACACTTTTCTTTGCCGTCTGATTTTCCAGAATTGATTTTAATTCCCTGAGCTCGTACGAAGCAATAACATGGGTATTCTTCCCTTGATTCCACACCAGTGTATCATACGGTTGGGCTGCAATGATAGCAAATCCTTTCTCATCAGTAAGTTCAAAAATTCCTCTGTTTTTATTATGAATTTTTAAAAAATTTTGTGCTTTATCTTTAGTTGTTAAAAATTTCCCGGAATAATATAATTGTGAATTTTGCGCCTGTAAAACGGTAATGGTAAATGGCAATAACAGCAAATAATTCTTTTTCATCAGTTATTAGTATGCTTAAAAATATGAAAAAAGAAATTTCCGGGGAAATTTCTTTTTTCATGACAGTTAATTTTTAATGACCTTAAACGTTTCCCATTGGTCATTGCTCTTAATACGTACAAGATAAATTCCTTGGGGATAATAAGTTAAATCAATCGTGTTTTTACCTTCTGGCAATTTTTCTTTTCTCATAATAATTTTTCCTGCAAGATCATAGAGAAATAATTCATCAATTTCTTTTCTCGTCTTTATCTGTAGCAAACCTTTTGTAGGATTTGGAAATATAACAGTTTTACTATCCGTCTGACTGTCAATTTCTGTCTGCATTTTTTTATTAATATTATCATTTGAAATTCCTGTGCTGCATTCTGGCAAAACGGCTCTTTGAAGGATTAATCTTAATAATAAATCATTCAGTTTTTCAACCTCATAAGAATCTATAGTGGGTTTTATATGGCTGTTCCCTATTCCACTATCATCTGTAAGGAATGTATATGTTCCATTTGTAAGTAATGCAAATGTCCGCATAAGGTATTCCGTTTGTTTATCTGTATCACTGGCAGCCAGTGGAATAATTGTAATACCTTTTTTTGCTGCAGCTTTTATTTTACTATAAAGTTCCTTTATATTCTGTTCTGAATGGTGTGGCGGTGCGTCCAGAATTAAAAACATAATTTTGGTTGAATTTTCATTACTCCATTTCAACTCGTCAACAGAAACTTTCAAAGCTTCCACAACAGCTTCAGGGGTATCTCCACCACCTCCGGCATTCTGTTTGTTTATAAATCCAACGAGATCTTCTGCTTTATCTGAAAAATCAAATTTCCGGGTTACATATTCATCCCCTTGGTCTCTGTAGAAAACAGAACCATATCTTACTGTAGTATTCTTAAGTTTTCCTTCGATCTTTTTTAACACATCCAAAAGCTCAGATTGAAGATAAGAAATTTCATCACCCATAGAGCCTGTTGCATCCACCACAAAAGCAAGATCCAGTACACGTTTTTGCAGACATTGCTTATCTACTATTATCAGGTTTTGTCCATTTTTAAATGTTCTGAGGTTACTACTGATTACCTGTCCTGAACCATCAGATAAATAATATTTCCCTGAGTCTGTGCTTTCATCCGTCATTGGTGATATCCATAGTTCTACATTGCCCAGGTTATCTGAAACGGCTTCCCAAATAACATTTTTCTTATCATCCAATAATTTTACTTTTTCACCCACCACTGGTTTTTTATCCCGGTTTACCAATTGAACAGAAACCCTGTTATCAGGAAAAAACTTCCAGGTATTTTTATATTGATCAAGGGTTGGAACTGCAATATCTTTCCAATACTCCCATTTAGAAAAATCATTTACTTCTCCAGCTGTAAGCTGACCTGCTTTAGGAAGTATCTTTTCCGGTTCTTCATCTTCTTTTGAAGGTTCTTTTATACTATCTGACGATATTTTTTTTAAGTTTTCTATTTCAGCTCTGGACAGTCCTTTTGTTGTGATCACAACCACACCATTAGTTGCTTTACTTCCATATAAGGCTGTAGCTTCTGCATCTTTTATGACTTTTACTTCTTTAATCTTTTTAGGATCAAGTGTATTAAAAAAATCAGATTTTCTGCCTATTATAACTCCGTCAACTACATATAAAGGACTCACCGAATGACCGTCTATGCTCTTAGCTCCTCTAATCAGTATTTCACCAGATCGTTTAGTCCCAGTTACTACTTCTAACCCAGCAACACTTCCTGACAATGAAGATACTGCAGCCGGAGGACGCACAGAAGATTTATCTGTAGAAGCAATCATAACCGTTGAAGATGCAGCAACGGATTTATAACTCTTTTTAATCCCTAATGCAGTGACAACAACTTCATCAATACTTTGTGTTTTTAAAGTATCACTATATACTTTCAGTAAAGAGGAAACTATTCTATCGGAAGCTTCCACTGGCGGTAGATTGCAGGTAGGTGGAGACTTGTGTACATCTATTCCTACAATCGGTGAAGGTTGATCCGGTAAAGGAAGAGGTACAGATCCAGGCAATTCTTCTTTTCTGATATTCTCTTTTATGGTACGGTCTATTTTTGCAATATCCGTTTTGCTAATAGGTCCTCTTGACGTTATATTCTCTGCTATTATTGGTTTTAAAGGTTCTGCAGCTTCTTTTTTATTCATAAAATAAAAAGCACCCAGGCCAATCACCAGACTTGCAGCAATACCATACGGCAGCCAAAAAGGAATTATTCTCTTTTTATCTTCTTTTTTATCTAGTTTCTCTTCAACTTTTTCCCATACTTTTTCAAAACCAGGAAAAACTGTTGGTTCTTCTGAAAGCTTAGAAGCTTCATTGAATTGTTGGTCTATATGATTATTTTCCATTGTTGTAAAAGTTTAAATGTTTTGATTCACTAAAAGTTCCTGCAGCTTCTTTCTTGCAAAATTGAGCTGGGATTTTGAAGTTCCTTCACTGATGGAAAGCATGGCAGCTATTTCCTTATGAGGATATCCTTCAATAGCGAAAAGATTAAAGATTGCTCTGCAGCCTTCCGGGAGAAAGTTCAGTAAACTCAAAATATCTTTTTCCAGGGAAAGACTTTCTGTAGTTCCTTCAGAATGATCAATAAAGTTTTCTTCCAGGGAAATAAACAGCCCTTTATTGGTTCTTAATTTCTGCAGGCATTCGTTTACCGCAATTTTTCTAGCCCATGCTTCAAAGGTTTCAGCATTCTGAAGCTGGCTAATTTTCGTAAAGATTTTATAGAATGTATCGGCTAATACTTCTTCTATATCTTCATCGTTTTTCAAATAGCGTCTGCAGACTGAGTAGAGCCTGCCCGCCATTTTCTCGTAAACTTTCCGCTGGGCATTACGGTCGCTACGCTGGCATTCCAATAATAATTCTTGTTCCATAGTCAGGAGTTATACTATTATAGATGCAGAAACTTTTAAAAGGGTTGGAAACATGATCAACTTTTTTAGTAAAATGGAGAAAAAATAAATTTAAAAATCAGTTTTTTAGTATTTTTTTTAATTTCAAATTTAACTTTTCCCTGTGTAACAAATCTCTATTATCAACGACTATTAATATAAATAATCTTTTTATAGTAATGAAAAATGCCAAAATTGCATCATTACTTTTTGTTTTGTCTGCAGGAAGTATGATGTTTGCCCAAGATGACTTAATCAACAAGTTAAAAAACAACCAATCACAAAATGCTAATTTTCAGTTCACAACGTTAAAAGACGTTGGAGCAACTTCTGTAAAGAACCAGGGTTCATCAGGAACTTGCTGGAGCTACTCAGGAAACTCTTTCCTTGAATCTGAAATGCAGAGAATGGGCAAAAAACCTGTAGATCTTGCCGAAATCTTTACAGCAAGAAACTCTTACCACGATAAAGCAAAATTATACGTTTTGAATAATGGTGCTATCAGCTGGGGTGACGGAGGAGAACTTCACGATGTAATCAATATGTACAAAAAGTACGGTGCGGTTCCTCAGGATGTTTATACTGGGTTAAAATCCGGACAGACTACAAACAACTTCAAGGAAATGCAGGGGAAACTAAAGCCAGTTCTTGACAGTCTTGTTCAGGCTTCTTCGAAAGGAAAACTGACAGATAACTGGATGGATTCTGTAGATGCTATTCTTGATGAATATTTAGGAAAAGTACCTGCTAACTTCACCTATGAAGGGAAAAATTACACTCCGAAAACATTTGCTAAGGAAGTAGTAGGAATCAATCCTGAAGATTATGTAGAATTATCTTCTTATAAAGATTATGCTTATTATGAGAAATTTGTAGTTCCGATTCCTGATAACTGGAGCCACGATTCTGACTGGAATGTCCCGATGAAAGATCTTACTGCAATCATTGACAATGCTGTAACTAAAGGATATTCTGTAGGTTGGGCAACTGACGTTTCTGAGCCTTATTTTTCTTATAAAAACGGGGTAGCTTACGTTCCGGATATGGAGCTTGATCAGATTACTGCAGAAAACAAGCAGACTTTGTTTACAGAGCCTAAAAAAGATAAAACCATCACTGAAGACATGCGTCAGAAAGCATTGAACAACCTTTCTACAACGGATGATCACGGTATGCATATTGTAGGTTTGGCAAAAGACCAAACTGGTAAAGAATATTATATGGTGAAAAACTCATGGGGAGTAACCAATGATTTTGCCGGATATCTTTATGTAACAAGACCTTATGTTGAATACAAATCAACAGCAATTCTTGTTCACAAAAATGCCATCCCGAAAAGCATCTTAAAGCAATTAAAACCAACTAAAAATATTGGTTTATAAGATAAAGAAATCATTTCTGCCGGTTTAATGGCAGTTTTAGATATTTAAATCTGTTAAAACCCGCTTCCGGAAATTCCGTAAGCGGGTTTATTTTTAGAATATGCAATTTGAAAGAATATATTTCCCATTTTAGTGCGAAGTATTGTTTGATTCACAAAAAATATTATATTTGTATGAATCAACAAACTAATTAACATGAAAAATCTAAAGAAATTAACAAAATCAACATTAAAGAACATCATCGGAGGAAATGCTCCACAATGCGAAGGCGATACCGTTGCATGCCGACATAAAGCTGAAAATGGAGTTCCTGCCTATTGGTCATGTGAACCTGCTGCAACAGGATGCAGATTCTTATAAAAAGGAATTCAAAGCTTTTAGAAATTGTTTATAAAAAGCCAATAAAAACCCGATTTCAGAATGTCTGAAATCGGGTTCTTTAATAAATAGGTGAAAATTAAATATAAAATAAAGTGAATTATGCTGATTTAATATCTGGTTGCATCGTCAATTTTACTTCGCAGTGATTAAATTATGCTGTAAAAAAATTAACTACGAAGCGAATTTCGATTCATTATTGATATTAAAATAAAACGCCCATACTTTCTGCCGAAAAGTCAAGAAGGCTTTCAGTATTCCCTTCTTTGATCTTCTGTACCCACTGGTGGTCCTGTAAGATAGCTCTTCCTACTGCAACAAGATCAAATTCTTCATTGTCAAGTCTTCTGATCAGTTCCGTAAGATCAGTTTTTTCTGTTCCCTGTCCTGCAAAAGCATTCAGGAAATCTCCGTTTAAGCCTACAGAACCTACTGTAATGGTTGGCTGTCCGGTAATTTTTTTAGCCCATCCTGCAAAGTTTAAGTCAGAACCTTCAAATTCCGGTTCCCAGAAACGACGTTGTGAACAGTGGAAAATATCTACTCCAGCTTCTTTTAATGGCAATAACCATTCTTCCATTTCATTTGGAGTGAATGCCAGTCTGGTTTTATAATCCTGCTGTTTCCACTGTGAAAGGCGAATGATTATAGTGAAATCCTCTCCTACTGCTGCTCTGATCGCTTTTACTACTTCTACAGCAAATCGGCTTCTTTCTTTTAGTGTTTTACCTCCGTATTCGTCAGTTCTTGTATTGGTTACTTCCCAGAAAAACTGATCGATAAGATATCCGTGAGCTCCATGAATTTCAATACAGTCGAAACCAAGATCTTTCGCTGCTTTTGCAGATGCCGCAAACTGTGCAATAGTATCCTGAATATCTTCAATCGTCATTGTGGAAGCCTTTTCCATTGGAACCAACGGATAGTCTTCAGACATTCTTGTATCTCCTACATGCCAGATCTGAGGACCCATTTTACCACCATTCTGATGAACGGTATCAATGACGTTTTTCCATCCGTTTAAAGCTTCTGTTCCA
>Ga0157370_10001310_pt1 | contig 31043 bp, 27 predicted proteins | sample C35metaG_FD_113463 | JGI IMG/M metagenome (GOLD analysis project Ga0157370, IMG submission 113463) | Corn rhizosphere microbial communities from Kellogg Biological Station, Michigan, USA - C3-5 metaG | ecosystem: Host-associated > Plants > Roots > Rhizosphere > Soil | place: USA: Michigan...
AAAACCGTCAATGCTACAATGACTGTGATCGGTGCCGGCTCTTACGGCACCGCTTTAGCCATAACGCTCGCCAGAAATGGCCACAACGTGGTGCTGTGGGGCCATAACGCCGATAACATTCGCACGTTACAGGCTGCTCGCTGCAATCAGGCATTTCTGCCGGACGTTCCTTTCCCTGACAGCCTTGTGCTGGAAACTGACCTCGCCATTGCGCTGGCCGCTAGCCGCAACATTTTGGTGGTAGTGCCGAGCCACGTGTTTGGTGACGTGCTCCAGCAGATTAAACCTCATCTTCGCGCTGACTCTCGTGTCGTCTGGGCTACTAAAGGCCTCGAGGCGGAAACGGGCCGTCTGCTGCAAGACGTTGCTCGCGAAATTCTAGGCGATGACATTCCGCTAGCCGTGGTTTCTGGCCCAACCTTTGCCAAAGAGCTGGCAGCCGGCATGCCTACCGCGATAGCGCTGGCCGCCACCGACGCAGAATTTGCTGAAGATCTGCAACAGCTTTTGCACTGCGGTAAGAGTTTCCGTGTCTACAGCAACCCCGATTTCGTCGGCGTGCAGCTTGGCGGCGCGGTGAAGAACGTGATTGCCATTGGTGCCGGGATGTCCGATGGCATCGGCTTTGGTGCCAATGCGCGCACCGCGCTTATCACCCGTGGCTTAGCAGAAATGAGCCGCCTTGGCTCAGCACTTGGTGCTGATCCGTCCACATTTATGGGCATGGCGGGGCTGGGTGATTTGGTGTTAACCTGCACAGACAATCAATCTCGTAATCGGCGTTTTGGCATTATGCTGGGCGAGGGGATGGATGTTCAGGGCGCGCAGGATAAGATTGGTCAGGTGGTCGAAGGCTACCGTAATACCAAAGAAGTCCGTGCGCTGGCACAGCGTTATAACGTTGAAATGCCAATCACTGAGCAAATCTATCAAGTACTGTATTGCCAGAAAGATGCCCGCGAAGCGGCAATCAGCTTGCTGGCTCGTGCCAGTAAAGACGAAAAAAGCAGCCACTGATTGTAAGCCGGGACAGAGCCACTCTATTGGTCACCCGATAGAGCGGCTTTTTATTATCTTATCGAAGCCGTAAGGAACAGTAATGTCGTTAGAAGAGCTGGAACTGGTCTGGAAAAACATTAAATCAGAGGCGAGAGCGCTGGCTGAGTGTGAACCTATGCTGGCGAGCTTTTTTCATGCGACGTTGCTCAAGCATGAAAACCTCGACGGGGCATTAAGCTACATTCTGGCTAACAAGCTGGGCAGCCCGATTATGCCGGCGATTGCCATCCGTGAAGTGGTGGAAGAGGCATACCGCAATGATGCCCAGATGACGCTGTCCGCCGCGCGCGATATTCTCGCGGTGCATCAGCGCGATGCGGCCGTGGATAAATACTCTACGCCGCTGCTCTATCTGAAAGGTTTTCACGCGCTACAGGCTTACCGCATTGGTAACTGGCTGTGGAAGCAAGACCGCCAGGCGCTGGCCATCTATTTCCAAAATCAAATTTCAGTCACCTTCGGCGTGGATATCCACCCGGCAGCGCGAATTGGTTGCGGCATCATGCTCGACCACGCGACGGGTATCGTCATTGGTGAAACGGCCGTGGTTGAAAACGATGTCTCGATCTTGCAGTCCGTCACCTTGGGCGGGACAGGCAAGACCTGCGGCGATCGCCACCCAAAAATCCGCGAAGGCGTGATGATTGGCGCGGGTGCCAAGATCCTCGGCAACATTGAAGTTGGCGTAGGTGCCAAGATTGGTGCTGGCTCAGTGGTGCTGCAATCCGTTCCAGCACACACCACGGCGGCAGGGGTTCCTGCCCGCATCGTCGGTCGCCCAGAGAGCGAAAGGCCTTCGATGGACATGGATCAGCATTTCAACGGTATTACGCAAGGCTTTGAGTTCGGCGACGGGATCTAATTCTGACTATCAATGGCATGTGTTCACATGCCATTTCTGCTTTTACTTCTACTTAAAACACACTCAGCTTTTTATCAGCGCGCCCGGATAGCCCATTTGGCGCCATGCTTCGTATACCACCACTGATACGGCATTCGACAGGTTCATGCTGCGGCTTTCTGGCTGCATTGGAATACGGATTTTTTGATTTGCTGGCAGGTTGTCCAGAATCACCGGCGGCAGGCCGCGCGTCTCAGGCCCAAACAGCAAATAATCCCCGGCTTTATAGCTCACCGCGCTGTGCGCCGGCGTGCCTTTAGTCGTGAGGGCAAAAATTCGCTGCGGGTTCTCACTGCTGAGAAAGGCGTCATAGTTGGCATGATGCTTAATGTTGGCGAATTCGTGGTAGTCCAAACCGGCACGGCGCAGCTTTTTGTCATCCCAGCCGAACCCAAGAGGTTCGATGAGATGTAACTGGAAGCCGGTGTTGGCACACAGGCGGATAATGTTGCCCGTATTTGGCGGGATTTCTGGTTCAAAAAGTACGATGTTAAGCATGCGCCCCCCTGTAAGAGGGCGCAGAATAGCAGAATCTTAACGCTGATGCAGCGGTAGCCAGATGATAAGTCGCAGGCCGCCAAGCGGGCTATCTTCGGCTTTCACCCAACCACGGTGCTGTTGAACCGCAGTGTCGACAATCGCCAAACCTAACCCCGTGCCGCCGGACTCCCGATCACGCGCCTCATCAGTACGGTAGAACGGACGGAAAATCTGCTCGCGGTCGGCTTCGCTCACGCCCGGACCGTCATCATCCACCGTGATGGTGATGCCTTCACTGTCGCAGGCGAAGTTCAGCGCGATACGGGTATTGGAGTAGCGAAGCGCATTGCGAACGATATTCTCAAGGGCGCTATCCAGCGCCGCCGGATTACCAAACAGCTTCCACGGACCCGGAGGTACAGGGACTTCCAGCGTTTTGCCCATCTGCTCAGCTTCAAACTGGGCATTTTCAATCACGTCGGCCCATAGCTCATTGGCTTTTAGCGTCTCCCTCGCCAGTTCGTTCTTATGCTGACTGCGGGAAAGCACTAACAGGTCGTTGATCATGCTGTCGAGGCGTTGTGCTTCCGTTTCAATACGTTGCAGCTCCTTGCCTTCACCGTGACGGCGGCGCATCAGCGCGGTCGCCAGCTGTAGGCGAGTCAGCGGGGTTCTCAGCTCGTGTGAGATGTCCGAGATAAGCCGCTGTTGAGCTGTGACCATGCGTTCAAGCGCGCTGACCATCTGGTTGAAGCTGGCCCCGGTCGCCAGAAACTCCTGCGGCCCCGCTTCCAGTTCTGGATGCTGCTTGAGATTGCCTCGCGCCACGTCGTCCGCCGCGTTTTTCAACTTACGAGCAGGTTTTGCCAGACTCCACGACAGCCAGAGCAGCAGCGGAGAACTGATTAACATGGTGACAATCAGCAGCAGGAATGGGCGGTCAAACATCAGGTTGATGAAGTCCCACTGCGGGCTGCTGGCCGGGCGAATCAGGTAAAGTTGATAATTGTCTTCACCATCGCGAACGGAAAAAGGCCCGACCATTTCAAGACGGCCATACTTTTTCTTTTTCGGACGATCTGAGTTATCCGACTGCCCAATGAAGTTACGCACTACCTGCATTTCATTGCGCTGCGCACCAATGACGCGGCCTTCGCTGGTCACCAGTAAGAGGCGCTGGCCCGGCGGAGCCCACTTTTCGATAGCGCGGAACAGCCGACGCCACCACATCAGGTCATTCGCCGGGTCGCCTGCCAGCTCGGCTTCGACATGCTGTTCAATCATCAGGCCTTGCCGCTGTTCACTATCGAGCAGCGGTGTAAGTTGGCGTGAATCAAGTTTGGGCACCATTAAAACCAGCATCAGTACTAAGGCAACGGTAAACCAGAAAATCGCAAAAATGCGTGCCGTTAGGCTGTTGATCATGTAGCGGATACCATCAAATAGCCGCGTCCGCGCAGCGTTTTAAACCAAGGATGGCCATCCTGACGATCGGGAAGTTTGCGGCGAAGGTTGGAGATATGCATGTCGATAGCACGGTCAAAAGGCGTCAGGCGTTTGCCCAGCACTTCTTGGCTCAAATGCTCACGCGACACCACCTGACCTAAATGCTTCGCCAGCAGATAGAGCAGGGTGAATTCAGTCCCGGTAAGGTCTAGCGCGACGCCGCCGAAGCTGGCTTCCTGACGACCCGGATTCAGTTGCAAGCCATCCACTTCTAGCGTCGGTGAGCCGTTAGATTCGCCGGTTTGTTGCTGTTCGCTCCAGTTGGAACGGCGCAGCATGGCGCGAATACGCGCGACCAGTTCGCGATCGTTGAAAGGTTTAGGTAAATAGTCATCAGCACCAAGCTCAAGACCCAGCACGCGATCCAGCTCGCTACCGCGCGCAGTCAGCATAATGACCGGCGTTTGGTGGCGTTGACGAAGTTCTTTTAAGGTTTCAATGCCATTTTTCTTTGGCATCATCACGTCGAGCAAGAGCAAATCGATACTGTTATCCAGCTTTTCAAGCGCCTGCTCACCATCGTAAGCAACCACCACATTAAAGCCTTCCATTTCGAGCAATTCTTTTAAGAGTGAAGTCAGTTCACGGTCGTCATCAACCAACAAAATTTTATTCATTGTATTTACCTCTAAGACGCAAAATACGTCATCAATTGCCGCTATTCCATGACTTTACGTACTTTTACATGCACTGACGCATGTTTGCAGCGACCGGTTTAGACTGATTTCCAATGATTCGCGATAAGCGATAAAGATATAGGAGTTAATGATGTCCAAGGTAGCTGCATTAGTTACGGCCTCAATACTGACACTGAGTTCGGGTGTCGTTTTAGCGGATACCGCTAATGTGACGCCAGTGGCACCTTCAGCTCAAGATACCAACATGCTGGACAAGCCTCAGGAACGCAACACCATGTTTGATGGCGTTAATCTGACTGAGCAGCAGCGCCAGCAAATGCGTGACTTGATGCATCAGGCTCGTAAAGACTTACCCCATATTAATGTAGATCAGATGGAAACCATGCATCGTCTGGTCACCGCTGAGAATTTCGATCAAAAAGCTGTTCGGGCACAGGCCGAAGTCATGGCTCAGGAGCAAGTGGATCGCCAGGTTGAAATGGCCCGCATCCGCAATCAGATGTTCAATCTTCTGACTCCCGAACAGAAAAACGTATTAAACCAGAAACATGAGCAGCGCATGCAACAGATGCAGCAGCAAATGGCTGGCTTACAACCTACTTCTGCCCAGAAGCCAAGTAGTATCAGTACCCAGTAATACCCCTGTTTTTCCTTGCCATAGACACCATCCCTGTCTTCCCCACCGAAAGGTGGGGTTTTTTTTGCGGTAAAGCCCATACATTGGCGCATTAAATCTGGCGGGGGAACTCCGTTCTTTTTCTCACCTTAGATAAGACATATCTCGTATTATCAGTCAGATGTCGCTTAGAACAATGCTATTCTTAGGATAGTCGCTAATAAAGACGCTGTTTAAAGCCTGCGCGGGTTCTTTTGGCTTTCGCGATTGGCGTCTACATTTAAAGCTCCCTTGAAAGGCCATCAAAGCTCCGCTTTCTGCGAGGAAAATGCCGGAAATATGTTGTAAAAACAGGGTGAATCATTAAATTGCCAAGGGTCAACGCAGTAAGCGTATTCTTGCTGACTTGAATCAATTCAGCGATGGTGTTTTGTTATACTATAAACATCAAACGCCATTAGCCATTTAGTAGTAGTGCCAGCTAGTATCCGGGCCAATAGGCATGCTCAAGAATTCTTAAGAAATTGCATCTACAAGTTCAGAGGTGGTCATGATTAAAAAAATCGGTGTACTGACAAGTGGCGGCGATGCGCCAGGCATGAATGCCGCGATTCGCGGTGTTGTTCGTGCTGCTCTATCTGCAGGATTAGAAGTTTTCGGTATTGAAGATGGCTACTTTGGCTTGTACGAAAACCGCATGCGACCACTGGACCGCTACAGCGTGTCCGACATGATCAACCGTGGTGGTACTTTCTTAGGTTCTGCTCGCTTCCCGGAATTCCGCGATCCTGAAAACCGCAAGGTTGCTCTGCAAAACCTGCAAGACCGTGGTATCGATGGCTTAGTGGTTATCGGCGGCGACGGTTCTTACGCTGGTGCTGACCTGCTGACCAAAGAAGGCGGCATTCGCTGTATCGGTCTGCCAGGCACCATCGATAACGATGTAGCGGGTACTGACTACACCATCGGCTTCTTCACCGCGTTGGGTACTGTGGTTGAAGCGATCGACCGTCTGCGCGATACCTCTTCTTCTCACCAGCGTATTTCCATCGTTGAAGTGATGGGTCGCCACTGTGGCGATTTGACTCTGGCCGCTGCGATTGCCGGTGGTTGCGAATTCATCGCCATCCCAGAAGTTGAATTCAAACGTGATGACCTGGTTGCTGAAATCAAAGCCGGTATCGCCAAAGGTAAAAAGCACGCCATCGTTGCTATCACAGAAAAACTGGATGATATCGACGAGCTGGCTAAATACATTGAGAAAGAAACCTGCCGTGAAACTCGCGGTACCGTTTTAGGCCACATTCAACGTGGTGGCGCACCAGTCGCTTATGACCGTATTCTGGCTTCTCGCATGGGTGCTTATGCTGTTGACCTGCTGCTGGAAGAAGACCGCGACTACACCCAGGGCGGTTTCTGCGTCGGTGTTGAAAACGAAAAAATGGTTCATGAATTAATTTCTATCTGTATCTCTCCAGAAAATAAGAAAAGTAAATTCAAAGAAGACTGGTACGACACGGCTAAAAAATTATTTTAAAACAGATAATTACTTAGTGATAAAGCCTCCACGCGTGGGGGCTTTTTTTTGCCCGAAAAACAGTTATTCCTGAATGGAATAGAAAAATACTTTTTAGTCTTTAGTTGTTCGATTTTTCTCTGGCAGGCTCTAGGCATCTAATACGATAAATCCAATCCATTGAAAAAATTTCTGGGAGAGAGTGAGATGCGTAAATGGGGTGTAGGTCTGGCATTACTGCTGGTGGCGACGGGCGCAATTGCGAAAGATGTTCAGATTCTGAACGTGTCTTATGATCCAACGCGTGAATTCTACGAGCAATACAACAAGGCGTTCAGCAAATACTGGCAGGGTAAAACCGGCGACACCGTAACCGTGCGTCAATCTCACGGCGGCTCTGGCAAGCAGGCGACCTCCGTTATCAATGGTATCGAGGCTGACGTCGTCACCCTCGCGCTGGCTTATGACGTGGATGCCATTGCCGAACGCGGCCGTATCGACAAAAACTGGATCAAGCGCCTGCCGGACAACTCCGCGCCTTACACCTCCACCATCGTTTTCCTGGTGAAGAAGGGCAACCCAAAACAAATTCACGACTGGAATGATTTGATCAAACCGGGCGTGTCTATCATCACGCCAAACCCGAAAACCTCGGGCGGCGCGCGCTGGAACTATCTGGCGGCGTGGGGCTACGCCCTGCATCACAACAACAATGACAAAGCGAAAGCTCAGGAATTCCTGAAAGCCTTGTTTAAAAACGTTGAAGTGCTGGACTCCGGCGCCCGTGGCGCAACCAACACCTTCGTTGAGCGCGGCATCGGCGACGTGCTGATTGCATGGGAAAACGAAGCCTTGCTGGCAACCAAGGACCTGGGCAACGACAAGTTTGAGATTGTGACGCCAAGCGAATCCATTTTGGCTGAGCCAACCGTCTCCGTGGTGGATAAAGTGGTCGACAAGCGCGGCACTCGCGAAGTGGCCGATGCTTACCTGAAGTATCTCTATTCCACTGAAGGTCAAACCATCGCGGCGGAAAACTACTACCGCCCGCGTGACCCAGCCGTTGAGAAGAAGTTTGCCGCTGAATTCCCTAAACTGAAGCTGTTCACTATCGATCAGGTGGCAGGGACTTGGGCCGAAGCGCAGAAAGACCACTTCTCGAGCGGTGGGATATTCGACCAAATCAGCAAACGCTAAATGCCCGTCATACTTGGCGCTGTAGCTGCGTTGGCTGCGGTTGCTTACCCGAATCACTGACCAGATATCGCTAATAATAAAAAACCCGGCTCTTCGCAGAGACCGGGTTTTTTTATGCTGACGCCGCAAGTGCGTCAGAAAAGCGGATTAGGCTTTTTTCGCTTCAGCAGCGGCTTTCACGATAACAGCGAAGGCATCAGCTTTCAGAGAAGCACCGCCAACCAGCGCGCCATCGATGTCTGGCTGAGTGAACAGTTCTGCCGCGTTAGCTGCGTTTACAGAACCGCCGTACTGGATGATCACTTGTTTAGCGATTTCAGCGTCTTGTTTAGCAACGTGGTCACGGATGAATTTGTGAACCGCCTGAGCCTGAGCTGGAGTGGCAGATTTGCCGGTACCGATAGCCCAAACTGGCTCATAAGCGATAACCGCGCCTTCGAAGGCTTTAGCGCCCAGCGTGTTCAGCACGGCGTTCAGCTGTTTTGCACACACGGCTTCAGTTTGACCCGCTTCGTTTTCTGCTTCGGTTTCACCGATGCACAGCACTGGGATCAGGCCAGCGTCTTTCAGCACGCCGAATTTCTTAGCAATGAACTCGTCACTTTCTTTGTGATAAGTACGACGCTCAGAGTGACCGATGATGATGTATTTCGCACCGATGTCTTTCAGCATGTCGGCAGAAGTTTCGCCGGTGAATGCGCCAGACAGGTTGGTGTCAACGTTCTGTGCGCCAAGCGCAATGCGGCTGCCCGCCAGCGCGTGTTTAGCCTGTGACAGGTAAACTTCTGGTGGTGCGATAGCAACGCCACAACCTTCAACCGTGCTCAGCTCATTGCGCAGCGCAGCGATCAGTTCGTTAACCATGTGGGTGCTGCCGTTCAGTTTCCAGTTACCCATCACTAATGGATGTCGCATGTTTTTTCCTCCAAAAGGGGACGCGAGTGTCGATTAAAATTTCTGCCAAACAAGCAGATTACCTGCCCAATAGTATAGAGAGGATCACAACTAAAGGCTTTGCTTTTTGTCATTAATTGCCGTTATCCAAGGCTTATGAAAGCGCGAGTTTTACCGGCTCTACGGCGAAGGTCAGCCCCTTCTCGCCGTTATCTGAAATCACGTAACGAATCGCGCCGACCTGCTGTTGGTAGAACTGCTGGCCTTTGCCTTTGTCGATCAGCGACGCCACTTTTGCCACGCTTTGCTCCACTGTCAGGGTACCGTCAAACTCGCGCATTAGGTTCGCCATGTAGCTGATAGCCAGCGTGCGCGCGGCTTTGGCCTCCGGCCCTTGGATGGGCAGGTAGGTGATTTGCAGGGTTTTGATTTTCCCGGTGCCTTTCTCCAATGCTGTAGAAGCATAGAGATTCTCATTAATCTTGCTGGCAGCGCGGGTCAGCAGCTCATTGCCGGTTTTGTCGGTAATGGCGCGGAATTCGCTGATCTGCTGACTCGGGTTAGCCGCGTTATATTTTTCGCGAAAGCTCACCAGCGTCATTTCGAAAGTCGGGGCGCCCGCCAGTAGATAAGGCGCTTTCGGCATCTCCTCGACGGTCTGGTGCTCGGCGGGTGGTTCCGCATTGGCCTGATTCAGCCCTGAAATCAGCAGCAGCGCGGGAAGCGCGAGGCGAAGAATGAAGTTTGCAGTCATAAGCCTGTTCTGTTTTGAAGCGATACCCGATTAGAGCGGGGATCAGGGGGCAATGTCAAAAGGAGTGCGTAAACATTGTCTGCATCTGGCCGGGCTGGGTTACACTTTGCGGCAGTTTTCTGACCTGACTTTGATGGAATGCTTCCCCGATGACCCTGCAACACGCACTCTTTTCATTTAATGGCCGCATGGGCCGCCGTGACTTTTGGATTTGGATGGTCAGCTGGCTGGTGCTGATGGTGGCGGTGTTCACCTTTGCCGACAGACAGTGGATCGAAATCCAATCCGCCGCCTTTGCGGTGGTGGTTTTGCTGTGGCCGACGGCGGCGGTGATGGTCAAACGCCTGCACGACCGCAATAAATCGGCGTGGTGGGCACTGCTGTTTATTCTGGCGTGGATGCTGGCGGCGGGCCATTGGGACATGATCCCGACCTTGTGGCAGTGGGTGGTCGGCAGGCTACTTCCGGCGGTGATTTTCGTGATGCTGATTATCGACTGCGGCGCCTTCGTGGGAACGCCGGGCACAAATCGCTTTGGCCCGGAAGCAGAGAGCGTTAGGTTCAAATAGCCTGCGGCTCTAATCTTGATCTTACCAGTAATGCTCGCTGGTCATATGGCCCGGTTTGCGTTTCAAATGCTTACGCATTCCGCGGCTGTCTTTGAGAATTTGCTGGGTATCGCGCACCATCTGCGGGTTGCCGCACAGCATAATATGGCTGTCTTCGGCATTCATTTTCAGCCCCACGGCGGCTTCCAGCGAACCATCTTCAATCAGCGCCGGTACGCGACCTGTCAGCGATCCCGCCACTTCTTCACGGCTCACCACGGTCTGAATATGCAACTTGCCGTTATAGCGCTGCTGAAGCTGCTGCATCAGCGGCAGGTAGCTGAGGTCTTGCGAGAAGCGCGCGGCGTGAACCAGCACGATGTTCTTAAAGCGATCTAGCCCGATGCCTTCCTGCAAAATGGACAAGTACGGGCCAATTGCCGTGCCGGTCGCCAGCATCCACAGGGTGTCGCATTCTGGTACTTCATCAATGACGAAAAAGCCCGCAGCCTCTTTAGTGACCTGAATCTCGCTGCCAATCTGCATGTCGTTCAGGCGAGGGCTGAGCTTGCCTTCTGGGACAGTCACCAGATAGAACTCAAGATTGGGATTGCTTGGCGCATTAACGTAGGAATAGGCGCGCTGGACGCGTTCACCGTCGATTTCTAACGACAGCTTAGCGAACTGGCCCGCGGTGAATGCATCAATGGGCGCACTCACCTGAATACTGAACAGGGCATCTGTCCAGCGGTCGACTTTGGTGATGCTGCCTGTAACCCAATCAGCCATAAAAAAGTACTCCGTGTTAAGTCCATGGTGCAGCGCGTCGGCGCTTCATTTACCTCGCTGATTTTATTTCACATTCACCGAATCCATTATCGATTAAATGTTATCAACCTGTTTACGGTGGGTAAGAGATGCTCGCGTGTCGTACCGTTATCTTTACGAAACTGGCACTAAAGCCCGCCACTGGCGTAAACAGAGTTTTCCGCCTGCCTCTCGCTTATTCCTACGGTTTTGTTAATTTATGCGCCGACTGCTTACCCCACCGAAACTGGCTAAATATGCTGGTATTCGGATGCCTTAATGGTTAATGAACTAGAAAATGAAAAAACTGGAAAATATTCACCTGCTGGTGATGTTGATTTTGCTGGTGGCCGTAGGGCAGATGGCGCAAACCATCTATGTGCCGAATATCGCGGATATGGCATCAAGCCTGGCCGTAAAACCGGGGGCGGTTCAGCGAGTGATGGCGGCTTATTTAATCGCTTACGGCTCGTCACAGCTCATCTACGGGCCGCTGTCGGATAAGATTGGGCGCAAGCCGGTGATCCTCACCGGGATGATGATTTTTCTGGTCGGCGCCGCCACCGCCATGATGGCGCAGAGCCTGACGATTTTAATTATTGGCAGCGCCGTGCAGGGTATGGGCACCGGCGTGGCGGGCGTGATGGCGCGCACCATGCCGCGCGATTTATACAGCGGTGGCGCGTTACGTCAGGCTAATAGCCTGTTAAACATGGGGATTTTGGTCAGCCCGCTGGTCGCGCCAATCATTGGCGGCGCGCTGGCGGCGTGGCTGGGCTGGCGTGCCAGTTTTGGTTTCCTGTTATTGCTGTGCGCCGGCGTGGCGTTTTCCATGTATCGCTGGCTGCCAGAGACGCGCCCGGTTAACGATGAGCCGCGCGGTATGCTGAGCAGCCTTCACCTGCTGCTAGCGGACGGCAACTTCAGCCGCTATCTCGTGATGCTGGTCGGTGCTTTGGCGGGCGTGGCGGTGTTTGAAGCCAGCTGCGGGGTGCTGATGGGCGGCGTGTTGAAGCTCAGCGCGATGACCGTCAGCCTGTTGTTTATTCTGCCTATTCCGGCGGCCTTCTTCGGCGCGTGGTATGCCGGGCGGGCGGAGAAGAGCTTCAACCAGCTGATGTGGCACTCGGTGATCAGCTGCCTGCTGGCGGGCGTGCTGATGTGGATCCCTGGCTGGCTGGGCGTGATGAACATCTGGACGCTGATTGTTCCGGCGTCGCTGTTCTTCTTCGGCGCGGGGATGCTGTTCCCGCTGGCGACCACCGGCGCGATGGAGCCTTTCCCCTATCTCGCTGGCGCGGCCGGGGCCTTGGTGGGTGGCATTCAGAATATCGGTTCCGGGCTGGTGGCGTGGATGTCAGCCATGCTGCCGCAAACCGGGCAGTTCAGCCTTGGCCTGCTGATGTTCGCCATGGCGCTGCTGATTCTGCTCTGCTGGTGGCCGATGGCCAATCGCCAGCAGGAGCAGGGGCATACCATCTAACTCAGCGCGCGAAACATAAAAAAAGCAGAGCCATGGCTCTGCTTTTTGCTTTTATGGCCGAGTTAATACAGCCAATTAGATGATGAACTCGTGCAGAGCAGCATCTTTGCGGTCAAGGAAGTGGGTAGAGCGAATACGTCGAATGGTGCGCGATTTGCCGCGGATCAGCAGGGTCTCGGTGGTCGCCGTATCACTATTAAGGATAATGCCTTCCAGCAGGTCGCCCTTGGTGATGCCGGTCGCTGAAAAAATCACGTTGTCGTTGCGCGCCATGTCGTCGAGCTGCAACACCTTACCGGCCTCAATACCCATCGCCTTACAGCGCACCAGCTCTTCTTCGCCAATGCGGCGGTTTTCTTGGGTGTCGCCTTTCACATCGTGACGCGCCAGCAGGCGGCCCTGCATATCGCCGTCCAGCGCACGGATCACCGCCGCCGAAATCACCCCTTCCGGCGCGCCGCCGATGCCATACAGCACATCAACTTCGCTCTCCGGCATACAGGTCAGAATGGTTGCGGCGACGTCGCCGTCGGGGAAGGCAAACACGCGCACGCCGGATTGCAGCATGGCGCGAATAGCCTCGTCGTGGCGCGGTTTGGCCAGAGTCGCCACGGTCAGTTCGCTCAGTGGTTTACCCAAGGCTTTGGAGATATTTTGCAGATTTTCCGCCAGCGTCAGGTCTAAATTAATCGCGCCTTTAGCGCCGGGGCCGACGGCGATTTTTTCCATGTACATGTCAGGGGCGTTGAGGAAGGAGCCTTTGTCGCCCACGGCCAGCACGGCCAGCGCGTTGGACTGGCCCATGGCGGTCATGCGCGTGCCTTCGATGGGGTCAACAGCGATATCCACCGCGTCGCCCTTGCCCGTGCCAACCTGCTCGCCGATGTAGAGCATCGGCGCTTCGTCAATCTCACCTTCGCCAATGACGATTTGCCCGTTGATGTCGACCTTATTCAGCATAATGCGCATTGCCTGCACGGCGGCGTTGTCGGCGAGATTTTTGTCGCCACGGCCGAGCCATTTATAGCCAGCCAGCGCGGCGGCTTCGGTGACGCGGGAGAACTCGATAGCTAATTCACGTTTCATGGATAAACCCATTCGAAGAAAAATAAGGTAGGTGAGGCAAATGCTCATCGCTGGGGCGGATTTTAGCATAGGGGCAGGGCAGAAAAAGCGCATAAAAAAACTCCCCGTTAAGGGGAGTTTGCTTGGAGCTGATGATGGCGGGTTCCGCGAGAACCCGACCGGACGCGATCACTCGTCGTGATCTTCCCATGAACGCACGCGCGCCACGGCTTTCTGCCAGCCTTTGTAGCGGAAGTTACGCTCGGTGGTTTCAATGCTTGGGCGGAATTCACGTTCGATAGTGGCTTTGCTGCGCACTTCGTCCAGATCATTCCAGAAGCCCACCGCCAGACCCGCCAGGAATGCCGCACCCAGCGCGGTCACTTCCAGCACCGCCGGACGCTCAACGCGCGTGCCGAGGATGTCAGACTGGAACTGCATCAGGAAGTTGTTAGCCACCGCGCCGCCGTCCACGCGTAGAGCCTGCAGGCGTGCGCCCGAGTCAGCTTGCATGGCGTCCAGCACGTCGCGAGTCTGGTAAGCGATAGATTCCAGCGTGGCGCGAATGATGTGGTTGCTGTTGGCGCCACGGCTCAGGCCGAAGATAGCGCCACGGGCATACGGGTCCCAGTAAGGTGCGCCAAGGCCGGTGAAGGCCGGCACCACGTACACGCCGTTGGTGTCTTTAACTTTGCCCGCGAAGTATTCGGAGTCGGTGGCGTCGCTGATCAACTTCAGCTCGTCGCGCAGCCATTGAATGGACGCACCGCCGACGAATACCGCACCTTCCAGCGCATAGTTCACTTCGCCGCGAGGGCCGCAGGCGATGGTGGTCAGCAGGCCGTTTTTGGAGGTTACAGCTTCAGTACCGGTGTTCATCAGCAAGAAGCAGCCGGTGCCATAGGTATTTTTCGCCATGCCTTTCTGCACACAAAGCTGGCCGTACAGAGCTGCCTGCTGGTCACCGGCGATCCCGGCGATAGGAATACGAGTACCGCCTTTACCACCAATGTTGGTCTGGCCGTAAACTTCAGAAGAAGGGCGAACTTCCGGCAGCATTTCGCGCGGAATATCCAGCACTTCCAGCATGCGCTCATCCCATTTCAGATCATGGATGTTGAACAGCATGGTACGGGAGGCGTTAGTGTAATCAGTAACGTGAACGCGTCCCTGAGTCATCTTCCACACCAGCCAAGTGTCGACGGTACCGAACAGCAGCTCGCCACGCTTAGCGCGCTCGCGGGAGCCTTCTACGTGGTCCAGGATCCACTTCACCTTAGTACCGGAGAAGTAAGGGTCAACCACTAAGCCAGTGTTTTCACGGATGTACTCTTCCATCCCGTCCTTTTTCAGCTTCTCACAGATGTCAGCTGTACGACGGCACTGCCAAACGATGGCGTTATAAATGGGTTTACCGGTCTCTTTTTCCCACACGATGGTGGTTTCACGCTGGTTGGTGATACCAATACCGGCGATTTGGTCAGAGTTGATGTCCGCTTTTGCCAGCACTTCTACCAGCACTGAGCTTTGCGAAGACCAGATCTCCATTGGGTCATGCTCGACCCAGCCGGATTTCGGATAAATTTGGGTAAATTCGCGCTGGGAAACGCTGACGATATTGGCGTCATGGTCAAGCACGACCGCGCGGGAGCTGGTGGTGCCTTGATCGAGCGCGACGATGTATTTTTTTTCGTGAGTCGTATCTGCTGACATAATAATATTCCTACGAATTAGAGAGCTGTGAACAATATAGCCAATTACGCTTTACGCTGTTTTGATGCCTGCTGGGCCGCTTTCTCTTCCGCTTCCTCATTGATTTCGTAAGGCAGGTGGCGACCAACCAGCGTCTTATAACCTACAGCACCCAGAGATGCGCCAATCAGCGGGCCAAAAATCGGGACTAAGAAGTAAGGGATGTCACGCGCGCCGGTGAAGGCCACTTTGCCCCAGCCTGCGAAGTAGGCGAACAGCTTAGGACCGAAGTCACGAGCAGGGTTCAGGGCGAAGCCGGTCAATGGACCCATTGAAGCACCGATAACAGCGATCAGGATACCGATTAACAGCGGAGCCAGCGGGCCACGCGGGATGCCGTTGCCGTCGTCAGTCAGGCCCAGAATCAGCGCCATCAGCACGGCGGTGATCACCACTTCAACCAAGAATGCCTGCAACACGCTGATGTGTGGGTTCGGGTAGGTAGAGAAGATGCCTGCCAGATCCAAACTCTCGACGCTGCCGCGCACCATATTGTGGCTTTGTTCGAAATCGAAGAACAGGTTGTAGTACAGACCGTAAACCAGAGCGGCGGCGCAGAAAGCCCCCGCAACTTGCGCGATGATGTAAGGCAGAACTTTGCGTCCTTCAAAGTTCGCGAACAGGCAAAGCGCGACAGTGACTGCTGGGTTAAGGTGAGCGCCAGACACGGCTGCGGTCAGGTAGATGGCCATTGCCACACCAAAACCCCAGACGATACTAATTTCCCACTGGCCAAAGCCTGCGCCGGCAAGCTTCAATGCAGCAACACATCCTGCACCAAAGAAAATGATAAGCCCGGTACCTAGAAACTCAGCGATGCACTGACCTTTTAATGTGGAACTCATGGTTTGGCTCATAGTCGGATCCTATAAAGGATAATGTTAAGGGTTAGTTATAATTTTTCTTACTGGACGTACGTGAACGTAATCGGAATAAGACATTCATCAGTAAATGAGAATGTAATGTGAATTTATCGTTAACGAGCATAAACGAGAAATAGCGAAATCAAATTTTGTGTGTTGTGTCATAAAAATGAGCGATTTCGAGTATCGCACTGGTTAGACCAACCGCAAAAAACGGTTTTTGGCGCGCGTTTGACCCGCGTTTATCCCTATTTCTTCCCTGATTGCGTCCCTAACGCGCACAAGGTCATTCGGATGCCTTCCGCCCATCAAACCCCTTGTTAGACTGACTTTAGGCGAAATTGCTGGCGTGATCCTTCGACTCGTCTCGCTTTTTAAGCATTTGCTGATAGTTTTGTCGTTAAAATTGCAACAGACTGCGTGTAGGGCAGGGTTGTTGCTAGACAGGGCAGTACTGGCTACATACAATCGTATTTCAAGACATCCGCAGATTTGACGGCGTTTCCATCCCGAAATATCAATAAAATCTGCGTGGTGCGAGAATTCAGAGTCGTGTCCGGACGATGCGACAGAACTTACCAGATGTACGCCTTGCGAACATGAAGAGGACCGAAGAATGTCATTTGAAGTATTTGAGAAATTAGAAGCGAAAGTTCAGCAAGCGATTGATACCATTACTTTATTGCAAATGGAAATCGAAGAACTGAAAGAACAGAACAACAACCTGTCTCAGGAAGTTCAGCAAGCCAGCGGCAACCATGAGTCACTGGTGCGTGAAAACGCGCAGCTGAAAGAAGAACAACACGTGTGGCAAGATCGTCTGCGCGCACTGTTAGGGAAAATGGAAGAAGTCTGATCCAGCCTTCTTTGCATAACTTGCTCCCATAAAAAAAGCCCGCGCTGCGGGCTTTTTTATTGCAGAAGCATCTGCGTTTAGGGGATCACTCGAGGTCGAGTGCATCCTCTGACAGGATGATGCCGGTGTTATCAGCATACAAATGGTCACCGGTGAAGAAGGTGACACCGCCGAAGTTGACGCGGATATCACTCTCACCAATGCCTTCGCTTGCTGCGCCAGCAGGGATTGCGGCCATTGCCTGAATGCCGATGTCCAGGTCCTGCAAGTCATCCACCTGACGCACCGCGCCGTAAATCAGGATGCCTTCCCACTGGTTTTCCAGTGCCAGCGTCGCGAGGTCAGCGTCGAGCAAAGCACGGCGAACCGAGCCACCGCCGTCGACCACCAACACGCGGCCTAAACCGTTTTGCTCCAACAGATCATAAAGCAAGCCATTGTCTTCAAAGCACTTCACCGTGGTGATCTGCCCGCCAAATGAAGTACGTCCGCCAAAGTTGGAGAACAAGGGTTCAACGACATTCACTTCTTCGTGATAGATGTCGCATAGTTCGGAAGTATCGTATTTCATAGGATTTCATCTGGTTGCTGCATGAATGTGCAGTATATCCCTTTCTGAAGGCTGTTGGCAAAAGCATCAATTGTTAAATTTCGCTTTCAGCCAGACTTAGCTTGGATTGCTAATTGAGTAACAGGCCGACGGCAAACAGCACGTTAGTCAATAAAGCGACCTTCACCATGTTCTCCAGCAGGGGACGGATACCCTCAGCGGTAGGTTCGCGCATCACCGTGAGGACGTGTTTAGCCAGCAGCGGCAGCGCCAGAATAAAGAGCCAACCTAAGCCGTTGTGCAAGTGCAGTAGGGCAAACAACGCCAGACAGAGCACGGCACCGCTAATGATGAATGCGTGATAGCGACGGGCATTTTTTGGCCCAAGGCGCACCGCCAGCGTGTTCTTGCCGTTGGCGCTGTCAGTTTCGATATCGCGCAAATTATTGATGTTCAGGACGGCGGTGGCTAATAAGCCGGTAGCCGTGGCGGGCAGCATGACAATCCAGTCGAAATACCCGGCCTGCAAATAGAAGGTACCGGCCACGCTTATCCAGCCGAAGAACACCAATACGGAAATGTCACCAAGGCCCATATAGCCGTAAGGACGAGTGCCGACGGTGTAGGTAATAGCCGCGCCAATCGACAGTAAACCGAGGATCAGGAAGCCGACCACGTCGCTGGGTTTCTGGCAGGCGACGGCAATTAGCGCGATACCCGAAATCACGGCTAGCGCCACGGTCAGAATGATGGCGCGCTTCATCTGGCTGGCGTTGATTAACCCTTTTTGCATGCCGCGCAATGGCCCGATGCGATCCGGCGTATCACTGCCTTTTTCAGCATCGCCATAATCATTGGCTAGATTGGACAGAATTTGCAGCAGCCCGGCGGTGAGCAGCGCGAGGAGCGCCGTTAACGGGTGAAACACGCCTTGCAGGCTGGCGACAGCGGAACCCATCACGATGGAGGCGAAGGCCAGAGGCAGCGTTCGCAGGCGGAGACTTTCCAGCCAGGCTTTGGTCGGCGATGTCGTATTGCAGGGGGTTATCATGCTCATATTTTTTTCGCTCAATAAACTGATGTTTCGCCCAGAAATAAAAAGGGAGGCATAACGCCTCCCAATGGATAACTTTCGAAACGTATGAGCGAATTATAAGATGAAACGGCTCAGATCTTCATCAGCAACCAGCTGATCAAGATGGCTACGAACATAATCTGCATCAATGTTTATGGAGATACCGTTACTTTCGCTCGCGTCGTAAGAGATATCTTCCATTAAACGCTCCAGCACGGTGTGCAGTCGACGCGCACCGATGTTCTCGGTGGTTTCGTTAACTTGCCATGCCGCTTCGGCGATACGACGGATACCGTCAGCAGTAAAATCAACGGTCACGCCTTCGGTTGCCATCAAGGCTTTGTACTGGTGAGTCAGCGACGCACTTGGCTCAGTCAGGATGCGTTCGAAGTCTTCCGTCGACAGAGCTTGCAGCTCGACGCGGATCGGCAGACGACCCTGCAATTCAGGGATCAGGTCTGACGGGCTGGCAGTCTGGAAAGCGCCGGAAGCGATAAACAGAATATGGTCAGTTTTCACCATGCCGTGCTTGGTCGAAATGGTGCAGCCTTCAACCAGTGGCAGCAGGTCACGCTGCACGCCTTCGCGGGAAACGTCAGGGCCGGAGCTTTGACCGCCGCGTTTACAGATTTTGTCGATTTCGTCGATGAACACGATGCCGTGCTGCTCAACGGCTTCGATAGCCTGCTCTTTCAACTCTTCCGGGTTAACCAGCTTGGCGGCTTCTTCTTCGATCAACAGCTTGTACGCTTCTTTGATCTTCATTTTGCGCGGTTTCTGCTTCTGCCCGGCCATGTTTTGGAACATAGACTGCAGCTGGCTGGTCATCTCTTCCATGCCCGGAGGGGACATGATTTCGACGCCCATTGGCGCGGCGGCGACATTGATTTCGATCTCTTTGTCGTCGAGTTGGCCTTCACGCAGCTTTTTGCGGAAAGACTGGCGTGCCGCAGAAGGTTCCTGCGTTTCGTCAGTCTGGCCCCAGTTGTTTTTCGCCGGTGGGATCAGCACGTCGAGAATGCGCTCTTCGGCCAGTTCTTCGGCGCGATAGCGGTTTTTCTCGATGGACTGCATGCGCACCATCTTTACCGCAGAGTCGGTTAAGTCGCGAATAATGGAGTCGACTTCTTTACCCACGTAGCCCACTTCGGTGAACTTGGTGGCTTCGACTTTGATGAACGGCGCGTTAGCGAGCTTCGCCAGACGACGAGCGATTTCGGTTTTACCGACACCGGTTGGGCCGATCATCAGAATGTTTTTTGGAGTGACTTCGTGACGCAGCGTCTCTTCGAGCTGCATACGGCGCCAGCGGTTACGCAGTGCAATGGCGACGGCGCGCTTTGCTTTGTCCTGCCCAATGATGTAGCTGTCGAGTTCGCTGACTATCTCGCGCGGGGTCATTTCAGACATGTTTTCGATCCTTACGCTTTAGAAGACAATTCTTCGATGGTGTGGAATTGGTTGGTGTAAATACAGATATCCCCGGCAATGCTCAGCGACTTCTCAACGATGTCACGAGCGCTCAGTTCTGTATTTTCCAGCAACGCGCGAGCAGAAGCCTGAGCGTAAGGACCACCGGAGCCGATAGCAATCAGGTCATTCTCAGGCTGAATCACGTCGCCGTTGCCGCTAATGATTAGCGAGGCATTTTCGTCAGCGACGGCCAGCAGCGCTTCAAGACGGCGCAGCATACGGTCAGTACGCCAGTCTTTCGCCAGTTCTACGGCGGCTTTGACCAGATGGCCCTGGTGCATTTCCAGTTTGCGTTCGAACAGCTCAAACAGCGTGAAGGCGTCAGCCGTGCCGCCCGCAAAGCCGGCGATCACTTTGTCGTTATACAGGCGACGTACTTTCTTCACGTTGCCCTTCATCACGGTATTTCCCAATGTGGCTTGACCATCACCACCAATAACGACCTGGCCGTTGCGGCGTACACTTACAATTGTTGTCACGAGCAGTTCCTCGTTGCAGACGGAAAAGATCCCCGCACTCTTGTGTTACACATCAGTGTCACACAAGAGCACGAGGCATATTGAAGTTATAGATTGGGGAGGAAAATGGGTTTTCAACCCCCGGTTGCGAGGGGAATGCAACCGGAGATGCCAGCGTTTTTAAGACGAGACAGGGTGCCGTCAGCGCCAGCACGATTATTGTAAGGGCCGATAACGACGCGATTCCAGCCGCCACCGGTGGTGATTCGGCCTTCAAAACCTTCAAATGCCAGCTTGGCGCGCTGCGATTCTGCCTGCTCGCTACCTTTGAAAGAACCGCACTGAACCATAAAGCGCTGGGTTTTTTCCTGCTCTTTCGGTTTGTCCTTCGGTTTTTCCGGCGCGACTTCAGTAATGGCAGCAGGTTGCTGCTGCTGAGGCTGCTCTTTCGGTTTCGGCTTCGGCGCCACAGGCTGAGTTTGCGCCTGAGTCTGAGGAGCACGAACCGGCTGCTGCGTCTGCTGCACGTTTCTCGGCGTAGTCTGCTGAGTATTGTGCTGCACATTCTGTTGCTGCTGTTGCACAGGCTGCCGCTGAGTGTAGGTCGGCTGCACGTTCTGTTGAGAATAAGTCTGCTGAGGCTGCTGCGTATACGGCTGTTGCGACGTGGTCTGACGTTGGGCAGGCTGCGTGCGCGTCGCCTGCGTTGGGTCGTTATACGGCACTTCGGACAGCGTGGTCGGCTGCTGGCGCATGTCGGCCTGCATCTGGTCCAGCAACTGGCGCTGTTCCGGCGTCAACTGCGTTTTAGTTTGCACATTGCCACCCGCCGTCGGCTCAGTCGGGGTAGACACGCCCATCTGACGATTTTCCAACTCTTTGATATAACGCCAGCGTTCTTCAGGTTTTGGCGGCAAGCCGTTGCCCGGCCGAACAGGGTGCGTCGGCAGAATCGCTGCATCTTCAGGTTTATTGTGCGTAATAAAATAGAGGCCACCAATGAATACCACCAGGACCGCAACGGCTAATACCACCATGGTTTTGGAGATCATCGGGGAACTGCGTTTTTTTCGGCTAGTTGGTTTCCGCCGCGCTCCTGAGCGCCCACGGCTTACATAGTCTCTTTGTGCCACTATCGTTTCGCTGCGTCGTAATGATGGAAGAAGTGCGTCATGTTACTGAACCTTGAACCTTATCTGAAACGAAAACTTAATGAAGTATAAACATATAATTAGCGTTTGGGTGCGGCGGTACTACCGCGGATGACCAGTTCGCTTTCCAACAAACGTGAGCCACTTTGTACTGAATGCCCATTGAGCTGCTCAAGCAATAATAACATGGCCTGACGACCAAGCTGGAATCTTGGTTGAGCCACCGTGGTTAAAGGCGGGTCGAAGTACTGACTTTGCTTGATATCATCAAAGCCTACCACCGATAAATCTTCTGGAATGCGCAGACCCATCTTCTTGGCCTGGAACATCGCGCCGATAGCCATCACGTCGTTGTGGCAGAAAATCGCCGTTGGCGGCACTGGCTGCGACATCAAATCGATCAGTGCCAGCGCCCCCGACTCATAGCTAAAATCGCCTTTCGCCGAGTAGTCTGCTTCCACATTTAATCCACTGCGGCGCAGCGCCTGAATATACCCCTGAGTGCGGTACTGACACAGCGGCATTTGGTCCGGGCCGGTAATGCAGCCAATGCGCTGATGGCCCAAGCCAATCAGATAATGCACGGCTTCATAGGCGGCGGTCAGGTTATCAATGTGCACGGTCGGCAATTCCAGCTCTGGTGCGAATTCATTGGCCATCACCATTGGCGGCAAATTGCGCTGTTCTTCTTTGCTGGCGTCGAAAGGCAGGTCCGAGCCGAGCAGCAGCATACCGTCAATCTGCTTAGTAATAATCAGATTAATAAAGGTTTTCTCTTGCTGGTTCTGCTGGGCGCAATCGCCAATCAGCACCAGATAACCATGTTCAGCCGCGGTGCGCTCGATCCCTTGGATCACATCCGCAAAGTAGGGATCGCAGATGTCGGGGACGATCACCAGAATAGTGCGGGATTCGTTGCGTTTTAAGTTCCGTGAAAGGGCGTGAGGAGAATATCCAACGGCGAGCACCGCCTGCTCGACCTTTTGGCGAGTGGGCGCTGAGACCTTTTCCGGATTCATTAATGCACGAGATACCGTCGCGGTCGAAACACCGGCCATTTCAGCTACGTCTTTCATCGTCGCCGCGTTTAAATCTTTCTTCTCGTCCAACGCATCTCCCCTTGCAACAGCATCATTCTGATACGACAACATGGATGTTCCTCTCAACGCGACACCCTTCTGGGTGCGCCTAACCTATCCGGCTTTTGGCGGCTGCGTAGCTCATCACATTCTAAACAGATTGTGGTTAGGATTTGTTACCTAATTTGCATCAAAAGTGTGACGCAGATGCTTTTTTTAGATCCATCCCGCATAAATGCAATCGATTAGCTGTCGATAGGGTCGACATCCAGCGTCCATTTAACCTTTTTCGCTTGGGGCAGGGCGTTAATCAGTGACTGCGAGCTTTTCAGCAGCTGCTGCAAAACGCGGCGTGAAGGGTGCTGCAATAAGAGCTGCCAGCGGAAACGGCCGTTGCGCTTGGCGGCCAGCGCCGGGACGGGGCCGAGTATCCACAGCGACTCATCTTTTAGCGGGCTGGATTCCAGCAAATTGCGTAACTGCTGCAAGAACAGTTGGGATTGCTGATTATCGTGATCCTCGGAGCGAATCAGAATATGGCTGGTGTATGGCGGTAAAAAGACGCTTTTGCGCTCGGCCAGCGTCTGCTTGGCGAAGGCGTCATAGCCCTGCTCCAGCAGCACTTTCAACAGCGGATGCTCCGGATGGTGGGTTTGTAGCACCACCTCCCCCTGCTTGCCAGCGCGGCCCGCGCGGCCTGAAACCTGGGTATACAGCTGGGCGAATCGCTCGGCGGAGCGAAAATCAGCTGAGAACAGCGCGCCATCGACATCCAGCAAGGAGACCAGCGTAACGTCGGGGAAGTGGTGCCCCTTAGCCAGCATCTGCGTGCCAATCAGGATGCGTGCGCCGCCGCGATGCACTTCCGCTAAATGCTGCTCCAGCGAGCCTTTGCGGCTGGTGGTGTCGCGGTCAATGCGGGTAATTGGCGTGTCGGGGAACAGCGGGGCAAGCTCCTGCTCGAGCTGCTCTGTGCCGACACCCACCGAAACCAGCTGCGTCGAGCCGCAGTGCGGGCACTGGTGCGGCACCGCGCGCTGGCTGTCACAGTGGTGGCAGCGCAGCTGACGCTGGTTTTGGTGCAGGGTGTAGTAGTGGTCGCAGCGCTGGCACTCGGCTATCCAGCCGCATTCGTGACACAGCAGCGCGGGCGCGTAGCCACGGCGGTTAAGGAACAGCATCACCTGATTATCGGCTTTCAGATGCTGCTGCATGCGCTGGATCAGCGGCTGAGAAAGGCCAACCTTGAGCGGCATGCCTTTTAAATCAATCAGCTGCTGCTGTGGCGGCTTGGCATTACCGGCGCGCTTGGTGAGCTTTAACTGGCGATATTTGCCCAACTCGACGTTGTTGAGCGTCTCAAGAGCCGGCGTCGCCGACCCCATAATGATCGGAATATTTTCTTCGTGGGCGCGGAACACGGCCAAGTCACGCGCGTGGTAGCGCCAGCCTTCCTGCTGCTTATAAGAGCCGTCGTGCTCTTCATCGATGATGATCACGCCCAGCCGAGCAAAAGGGGTAAATAAGGAGGAGCGGGTGCCAATCACAATCCCGGCTTCGCCATTGCGGGCGCGCAGCCAGACGGCGAGGCGTTCACTGTCGTTCAGGCCAGAGTGCAGCACGTCCACCGGGGCGCTAAAACGCTCGCGAAAGCGCGCGATGGTCTGTGGCGTCAGGCCGATTTCTGGCACCATCACCAGCGCCTGTCGGCCCTGCGCCAGAATATTCTCCAGCACGCTTAAATAGACTTCAGTTTTGCCCGAACCCGTCACACCGGCCAAAAGCCATGCCGAGAACTGCTGGTCTTCGCTGCGAATTGCCCCGACGGCGGTGGCCTGCTCGGTGTTTAAACGCAGGCGTTCGCCCACCACGCTGAAGTCGCTGCGCCAGTCGTGAGTCTCGGGCGCAATGCTGCGCAGGTCGGCCAGCCCTTTGGCCCGCAGAGCCTGTAGCGCAGCGTCGGTTAGCTCAAGGTCGCTGACCTGATGGCGATAAATTCCGCCCTGCATTAAGGCCGCCATCGCCTGCTGCTGTTTCGCCGCGCGTTTTAAGCTCTCAAGGGGCGTCGCCCGGCCTTGTTCGGTAGCGAACCACTGCCACAGCGGGGTTAATTCAGCAGGCTTTCCCTGTCTCAGTAAGACGGGCAGGGCGTGGAACAGCACTTCGCCAAGGGGAAAATGGTAATAGTCGGTGGCCCACAGCAGGATGCGCCATAAATCTGGGGTGAACAGGCTGGAGGCGTCGAGCACCTCGCGCACCGGTTTGAGCTTGTCGATGCCAAACTCGCTGCTGTCGCTGACCGCGACGACAATGCCAATTGCATCGCGTTTACCGAAGGGTACGCTGACGCGACAGCCTTTTACTACCACCATGCCTTCAGGCAAAAGGTAGTCAAACGTGCGGGCGAGCGGGACGGGTAAAGCAACGTGGGCAACAGGCATTAAGGGGTCCAGACTTTAAAAAAATGACGAGATAGTGTACACTGTGTCGTTCGAAATGCATGAACATCATTGCGCGGCATAGATAGATTCTGTATGATTCGCCGCCTTTGGTGCATTTCGCATCAAAACCTAATCATCCACTACGCGTGGTGTCCGACGAAACAGGGTTGGATAGCGACGCGGCCTTAAGAAGAGGTTTTCCCATGAAAGACGGTATCCATCCTAAATACGTAGAAGTTACTGCAAACTGCTCATGCGGTAACGTGATCAAAACTCGCTCAACAGTGGGTCACGATCTGAACCTGGACGTTTGTGGTAACTGCCACCCGTTCTATACTGGTAAACAACGTGAAGTTGCTACCGGTGGCCGTGTTGATCGCTTCAACAAGCGTTTCAGCGTGCCATCCAGCAAGTAATATTTGCTGTAGAGCAAGAAAAGGCGCCAATGGCGCCTTTTTTGTTGCCTGCTATTTAGCAAAAGGTTGGTAAACCACAACCCGTTTCACTAAAACGCTTCGCTTATCCATTTCACACACAGCCTGCACGAACAGAGCTCTCTTCCACTAAAACACTCTTCAACTGAAAAACACTCTGCCACTAAAATGATCCCTGCACGGCGTGGCCGCACAGGTCTTCATCATCAGCTTTTACTTAGTATTCCCAAGTATCAGGGTCAACGCCCAGCTCGCGCATCAGGATTTTCGCTGCTTCTGGAATTTCATCGCTGCGCTCTTTACGCAGGTCTGCATCGTTCGGCAAAGGCTGGCCGGTAAAGGCATGCAGGAAAGCCTCACACAGCAATTCACTGTTGGTCGCATGGCGCAGGTTGTTCACCTGACGGCGAGTACGTTCGTCAGTGAGAATTTTAAGAACCTTCAGCGGAATGGATACCGTGATTTTTTTTACTTGCTCGCTTTTCTTACCGTGTTCAGCGTAAGGGCTGACATATTCGCCGTTCCACTCAGCCATGGGACACCTTAAATTTATCAAAAAAAATAATGTTCTGAAAACCGGGGGATTATGCCCGATTTTCACTGATCTCACTAAATAAATGTCCCTTCAGGACCGGTAATTTCAGAGAAATGTGCGCTGGGTTATTCATTCAGCCACTGAATGCCAGTCCGGCTCTTCCACGCTGCACAAGGCCAGAGGACTCTGATACCTACAATTTTAGCGGGTATTCCCCTGACGCTCAATCTATACGCAAAGAAGTTTAGATGTCCAGATGTATTGACGTCTATCTTGTCAGCGATTAATCTTTGTTACCTCATCCTCAGCACCCCCGGCAGGGAGAAACAACGTATGACGCTCAAGCAAGCGACGATAGCCGTCGGAAGTGGCCTCAATAGTGACCAGCAATATGGCTGTGTGGTTCCACCGATTAACCTTTCCAGCACCTATAATTTCGAAGATTTTAATCAGCCACGAGCCCATGACTATTCGCGACGCGGCAACCCGTCGCGCGATATCGTGCAGCGCGCGCTGGCCGATCTTGAAGGCGGTGCCGGCGCGGTAATGACCAGCAGCGGCATGTCGGCCATTCATCTGGTGTGTACGGTGTTTCTTAAGCCGGGCGATCTGCTGCTAGCGCCACACGACTGCTACGGCGGCAGCTACCGCCTGTTCGACAGCCTGAGCAAGCGTGGTGCCTATCGCGTGAAGTTTGTGGATCAAGGCGACCCGCAGGCTCTGGCGGCGGCGCTCGAAGAAAAACCTAAGCTGGTGTTAATTGAAACCCCAAGCAATCCGCTGCTGCGCGTGGTGGATATCCAGACCATTTGCGATGCTTCCCACGCCGCCGGCGCGCTCACCGTGGTGGACAACACCTTCCTCAGCCCGGCTTTACAACAGCCGTTGAAACTTGGCTCGGATTTAGTAGTCCATTCATGTACTAAATATCTGAACGGTCATTCAGACGTGGTGGCTGGTACGGTGATTTCGAAAACTGCCGAGCACGCGACCGAACTGGCGTGGTGGGCGAATAACATCGGCGTGACCGGTGCGGCTTTCGACAGCTATTTATTACTGCGCGGCCTGCGCACGCTCACCGTGCGCGTGAAACAGCAGCAGGAAAATGCGTTAGCTATTGTTGCTTATTTACAGCAGCAACCGCAGGTGAAAAAGCTGTATCATCCTTCTCTGCCAGAAAACCAAGGGCATGAGATCGCTCGCCGCCAGCAGTATGGTTTTGGCGCGATGATCAGTTTTGAATTCGACGGAGATGAAGCCCGTTTGCGTCATTTCCTCTCGGAATTGAAGTTATTTACCCTCGCGGAGTCTCTGGGCGGGGTCGAAAGTCTGATATCCCACACGGCCACCATGACTCACGCAGGCATGGCACCTGAAGCGCGCAAAGCGGCGGGGATTTCCGACAGTTTGCTCAGAGTTTCTGTAGGTCTCGAAGACAGTGAAGATTTGATTGCTGATCTGGAACACGCATTCCAGGCAGCGGCAACGAGGTAAGAATGAATGCAATAGCGGTAGCAGCGCCGGCAGGAAGTCGGCAGCTGCACAAATTTGGTGGTAGCAGTCTGGCCGACGTGAAATGTTATTTGCGCGTGGCTGGGATCATGGCCGAGTACGGCAATCCGGGCGACATGATGGTGGTGTCGGCGGCGGGCAGTACCACCAACCAGCTGATCAGCTGGTTGAAGCTAAGCCAAAGCGATCGTCTGTCGGCACATCAGGTGCAGCAGGCGCTACGTCGCTATCATACTGAGTTGATCACAGGGCTTCTGCCGCCAGAAATGGCAGAACCGCTTATTGCTCATTTCATTCAAGACCTTGAGCGTCTGGCCGTGTTGCTTGATGGCAAGATTACCGACGCGGTTTACGCTGAAGTGGTCGGGCATGGCGAAGTGTGGTCTGCCCGCCTGATGGCCGCCGTATTGTCGAAAAAAGAGCTTCCTGCTGCGTGGCTCGACGCGCGCGAGTTCCTGCGCGCCGAGCGCGCCGCTCAGCCACAGGTGGATGAAGGTCGCTCTTATCCTTTATTACAGCAACTGCTGGCGCAACATCCTCAGCATTATCTGGTGGTTACCGGCTTTATCTCGCGTAACGATGCGGGCGAAACCGTGCTGCTGGGCCGTAACGGCAGTGACTACTCGGCGACGCAAATTGGCGCGTTGGCGGGGGTGAATCGCGTCACCATCTGGAGCGACGTCGCCGGTGTTTACAGCGCCGACCCGCGCAAAGTGAAAGATGCCTGCCTGCTGCCGCTGCTGCGTCTGGACGAAGCCAGCGAGCTGGCCCGCCTTGCCGCGCCAGTGTTGCACACCCGTACACTTCAGCCAGTTTCCGGCAGCGATATCGACTTGCAGCTGCGCTGTAGCTACCAGCCGGAGCAAGGCTCGACGCGCATTGAGCGCGTACTGGCTTCCGGCACGGGCGCGAAAATCGTCACCAGCCACGACGACATCTGCCTGATCGAAATCGCTATCCCAAGCGAGCATGATTTCCAGCTGGCGCATAAAGACGTTGAGCTGCTGCTCAAACGCGCGCAAATCAAACCGCTGGCCACCGGTATCCACCCGGATCGCAACCTATTGCAGCTTTGCTACACCTCAGAAGTGGTAAACAGCGCGCTGCTGGTGCTGGAAGAGGCCGGTCTGCCGGCACGTTTATCGCTGCGTGAAGGTTTGGCGATGGTCGCGCTGGTGGGGGCGGGGGTGTGCAAGAACCCGCTGCACAGCCACCGTTTCTATCAAGAACTCAAAGACCAGCCGGTGGAATTCATCTGGCAAGCCGAAGATGGCATTAGTTTGGTTGCCGTGCTGCGTCTTGGGCCAACTGAGCATTTGATTCAGGGCCTGCACAAGACCCTGTTCCGCGCCGAAAAGCGTATCGGCCTGATGCTGTTCGGCAAAGGCAATATCGGTTCGCGCTGGCTTGAGCTGTTTGCCCGCGAGCAGAAAAACATTTCCGCCCGCAGTGGTTTTGAATTCGTGCTGGCCGGCGTGGTGGACAGTAAACGCAGTTTGCTCAACTACGACGGGCTGGACGCCAGTCGCGCCTTGGCCTTCTTTGAAGACGAAGCCCGCGATCATGATGAAGAATCCCTGTTCCTGTGGATGCGTGCTCACCCGTATGACGATTTGGTGGTGCTCGACGTCACCGCCAGCGGCGATATCGCAGACCAGTATCTGGACTTCGCCAGTTACGGTTTCCACGTGATTAGCGCCAACAAACTGGCCGGGGCCTCTGACAGCAACAAGTACCGCCAAATTCGCGACGCCTTCGCCAAAACCGGCAGCCACTGGCTGTACAACGCCACCGTGGGCGCGGGTTTGCCGATTAACCACACCGTGCGTGACCTGCGCGAAAGCGGCGACAGCATTCTGGCGATTAGCGGGATATTCTCCGGCACGCTGTCATGGCTGTTCCTGCAATTTGACGGTACCTTGCCATTTACCGAGCTGGTGGATCTGGCCTGGCAGCAAGGGCTGACTGAGCCTGACCCGCGCGTCGATTTGTCCGGTCAAGACGTGATGCGCAAGCTGATTATCTTGGCGCGTGAGGCGGGCTACGACATCGAGCCAACCCACGTTCGCGTCGAGTCTCTCGTGCCGGAAGGCTGCGAAACCGGCTCGGTTGATCAATTCTTCGAAGACGGCGAAGCGCTGAATCAGCAGATGCTGCAACGTCTTGAAGCGGCGCGTGAAATGGGGCTGGTGCTGCGTTACGTGGCGCGTTTTGATGCCAACGGGAAGGCGCGCGTTGGCGTGGAAGCCGTGCGCGATGACCATCCGCTGGCGTCGCTGCTGCCTTGCGATAACGTGTTTGCTATCGAAAGCCGCTGGTATCGCGATAACCCACTGGTGATTCGCGGGCCGGGCGCGGGGCGCGATGTTACCGCCGGCGCGTTGCAATCTGACCTTAACCGTTTGAGCCAGCTGCTTTAATTCCTACTATCCCCTTCCGACGCCTGTCGGGAGGGGCTTCATGCCGTTTTTTCCTCCTCGCCAATACTTTATTCCCCAACTTGAAATTCATTCAATTTGAGTGAAGATTAATCATAGTTAGAGGCTTTTTTGTCGTTGACACATTTGCTCGCATCCTTCATTGTCTATCCATACGTTTAGGTGTTTAGACGTCTAGATGCTTACAAATCTAGAACAAATCGATAACAAGATGTCGTGAGCCACGAGGTAGAAAGCATGAGTTTTTTCCACGCCAATCAACGCGAAGCTTTGAACCAGAACCTGTCAGAGTTGCAGGGCCAGTTTAACGTCTCTTTTGAGTTTTTCCCGCCGCGCACTAGCGAGATGGAAGACACGCTGTGGAGCTCTATCGATCGCCTGAGCAGCCTTAAGCCGAAATTCGTTTCCGTGACCTACGGCGCGAACTCCGGTGAACGTGAGCGCACGCACAGCATCATCAAAGGCATTAAAGAGCGTACCGGGCTGGAAGCTGCGCCGCATCTTACCTGCGTGGACGCCTCCCGTGAAGAACTGACGCAAATCGCCCAGGATTACTGGGACAGCGGCATCCGCCACATCGTAGCGCTGCGCGGCGACCTGCCTCCGGGCGGCGGCGTTCCTGAGTTATACGCCACGGATCTGGTGCAACTGCTGAAAGGCGTGGGCGACTTCGATATCTCCGTGGCGGCGTATCCTGAAGTTCATCCTGAAGCCAAAAGCGCGCAGGCTGACCTGATTAACCTGAAACGCAAAATCGACGCGGGTGCTAACCGCGCCATCACCCAGTTCTTCTTCGACGTCGAAAGCTACCTGCGTTTCCGCGATCGCTGTGCCGGACAGGGCATTGATGTGGAAATCGTGCCGGGTATCCTGCCAGTCTCTAACTTCAAACAGCTGACGCGCTTTGCCACCATGACCAACGTGCGCGTGCCGCACTGGATGACGCGCCAGTTCGAAGGCTT
>Ga0157370_10001311_pt1 | contig 31027 bp, 18 predicted proteins | sample C35metaG_FD_113463 | JGI IMG/M metagenome (GOLD analysis project Ga0157370, IMG submission 113463) | Corn rhizosphere microbial communities from Kellogg Biological Station, Michigan, USA - C3-5 metaG | ecosystem: Host-associated > Plants > Roots > Rhizosphere > Soil | place: USA: Michigan...
ACTTCTTCCTTTACGGTATAAGGCTTATTAAATTCATTGGCATAGATTAATGTTCTTTTTACATAGCGTACGGAGCCAATTCCTTTAGCTGCTAAACCACCTGCTAGATCCTTAAAGGGCTTGTTTGCACCAATGGTTTCGTCCATATCACTTGGTCCTGAACCATGAACAAACACCACTATAGGGAAATCTTTAACATTTTTAGGTGTAGTAATTACGGCTGCGAGTTGCCTACCTGCCGGCCCGAGATAAACTGATTTCTCACTATATAAGTTTGTATCGGCATAAAGCGGCTTTGAATATGCTGCTGCAGTTTTAGCCGGGGCAAGAAAAATACCGACAATCTTTTGTGCTTTGTTAAAACCGACAATAAAATTTTGATTGCCATTGCTGAACTTACCTTCAACGGTTACTGCAAAAAATTCACCTTGCGAACGGCTTTGGATCGCATCAAAAGATTCAGCCTTTCCAAATTTAGTTCCCATATCGAACCAAAGTTTCTTTAGCCCATCTTCCGTGAGCTTTGTTTTCAAGGTATCATCAAAAGTAGCGTGCGCATCTGCAAATTTTTCTTCCTGTAACAATTTGAAGAAATCATTAGCACTGTTAAAGAGCTGAATAACGTTTTGAGAGAATGCGCTGGTGGTCAACAATAAAGCGACTATAACTAATATACTTTTTTTCATGTAGTGATGGGAGTTTTTGTACAGTATTCAAAGTTAATAATATTTGGCACTCAAAACCCATCTCATCAACTACTCATTTAGTTTTAACTTTTTTTAACATTTACACTCTGGAGATTTTGAGGTTAGTCTAGTTAGGGAGAAACCAACGATAGAACAAATCTCAACATTCGTTACCCTAAACTTGATTCAGGGTCTGTTTGTAAAACAGATATCAAATGATTCAGCGCGAGGCAAGACTTTTTGCCCGCATATCAAAAGAATCTCGCAGATTTTTGCGATCTGCCTACTGGTTGGTGTCTCACCAACCAGTACAAATGCAACCAAAAATCACTGATTAACAGCAACACAATAATAATAACTTCAGCCAGTGAGACATCGACGAATAGCATCAGTTATTATTTTTTTAAATAAAATACACCCGAGCACAATATTTTGAAATCTCAGCGTTTATGTATGTGAGAGCGTTAATTTAGATGACGGGGATACTGCCTTAATGGTGGAATCCCCGTTTCTTTTTAGGAAGTTTTTTTTCCTTCACAAAAAAAGGGGCAATCGCTAAATTGTCCCTTTAATCTATATGATGGAGTGATGAATTTTAAAAGTTTATACCTTCTTTTTTAGGATCCGAATTCTGGCTGAACTGATCGAATGTTTTTATTTTCTTAGGTTTTAAGATTACATACAAGCCAAGACCAATAAGAACAAGTGCGGTAGTGATTTTTGATAAATCAAAATCGAATAGAGAGATATCTTTTAAGGTGAAGATTCCACCAATGATGGCAATAGCTAACCAGCTGCCGCTCTCAAAATTTTTCCGGTAACCTAACCAAAGTCCCACGCCTAACATTGCGGTATGCCAGCTTAAAATCCAGTGCGGAATATCCAAGCCTGTATTTCTCAGCATGAAGATGCCACCGATTACCAAAAGTAAAATGCCTAAACCTAGTTGTTTATTTTCTTGATTGTTTTTGATGAAATTTTCCATGATCGTTTTGATTTATATTCAAATGTATCACGAAAAGGAAAAGGGAAGAATGACTTTTCCCTCAATAACTTTAAATTGTCGGTGAGTTAAATAAATTTATCGGTTAAAATATTTGCTTCTTTTTTACCGACTAATTTTTCGGTGAACTATTTGAAAATAATGATTTCCGATCGATCACTCATCATCACCTGTGCCGTTAAACCAATAAATATACCATGTGCCAATAAACCATCAATCTTATTTAAGGCATCAGAAAGTGATTTTGGATCTTCAATCAAACCAAAGTCGGCATCGATAATCAGGTTTCCGTTATCTGTAATGTAGTTCTCCGCTCCTATCGTTCTTTTTTTGCCGCTGCCGTTCAGTTTGGTAATCTGGTTAAAAACATATTGATAGGCTAAAGGAATCACTTCAATTGGAACGGTAAATGCACCTAATTTTTTTACTTTTTTAGAGGAATCAGTCACGATAATTGCTTGTTTGCTCAATGAAGCTACAATTTTCTCGCGGAACAAAGCGCCGCCGCCTCCTTTAATCAGATCTAAACCTTCGGTAAATTCATCAGCTCCATCAATACTAATATCTATAGAAGAGATTTCGCCTAAATTTAAAACTTCGATTCCAAGTGATTTCGCCAGTTCTTCTGTTCGGATAGAGCTTGCCACTGCTTTGATATTTAACCCTTCCGCTACCGATTTCCCTAATTCTTTAATGGCAAATGTTGCAGTGGTACCGGTACCTAATCCTACAATATCTCCATTTTTAACCAACTTAACAGCGGCTTTTGCTGCAGCAAGTTTCTCTGCATTCTGATGGTTTTGATCGACGATTCCCATAAGGTAAAACTAAGAAAATTTGTTGAGCGTTTTCGAAGGGCATTTTCGTTAATCGTTTTTTTGTTGTTCGTTCTTCGTCTTTCGTTGATTGTATTTCGTTGATCACACGATGTGATCATGATCAATCCTGTTTTAATGTAGCACTAAAATCAAAGTTAATAGTTCAAAGCAACAGGGCCTAAAACAAAAAAATTATTGCACGCATGCAATAATTCCTTTTAATAACGTTTATATAACTGAGAGCGTTAATTTAGATGATGGGGATTCTGCAATATGTGGAATCCCCATTTCTTTTTGCCCTCAATTTTTTATTTCTCTGTAGAAAGGGAATAAGGAAAATCAACCGGATTAGCACCTCTCGTTTTGTTCGGTGTTGCTGTCATATTAAAATTCAATACCGCTCCCTTTTGTAAACCACTGTGGCTAATCCAGTTTTTTGAATAGGGCTTTCCATTCATTTGAAACGACTGCACGTAACGGTTGCTATCACTGTTGCCAGCCGCATTAATAGTTACTGTTTTACCATTATCCAGGGTTAAGGTTACTTTCTTAAACAAAGGCGCACCCAATACATATTGATCCACCGCAGGTGTTACCGGATAAAAACCCATTGCAGAGAAAACGTACCAGGCTGATGTTTGTCCGTTATCTTCATCGCCACAATAACCATCTGGTGTTGGTTTATACATTCTGTTCATCGTTTCCCTTACCCAATATTGCGTTTTATAAGGCGCACCACCATAATTGTACAAATAAATCATATGTTGAATAGGCTGGTTACCATGTGCATACTGGCCCATGTTGGCGATCTGCATCTCACGGATCTCATGAATCACTCCACCATAAGCACTTTCATCAAATACCGGAGGCATAGAGAAAACGGAATCAAGCTTGGTTATAAACTTATCATGTCCGCCCATTAATTTAGCTAAACCATCCACATCCTGGAAAACTGACCAGGTATAGTGCCAGCTGTTACCTTCTGTAAATGCACCACCCCATTTAAACGGACTAAACGGTGTTTGGAAACTGCCATCTTTATTTTTACCCCTCATCAAGCCGGAAGCCGGATCGAAAAGATTTTTATAGTTCATGGCTCTTTTTTTGTAAATATCAATCTCCGATGATGGTTTGCCCAAAGCTCTTCCCAGTTGATAAATGGTAAAGTCATCATATGAATATTCCAACGTTTTCGCTGCATTTTCATTTTTCTTTACATCGAAAGGCACATAGCCCAATTCATTGTAATACTTTACGCCATCACGGCCAACAGCTTCAATCGGACCTTCATTATTAGCTCCGTGTTTTAAAGCATCCCATAAGGTTTGAATATCATAGCCACGCAAACCTTTAATATACGCATCTGAAACAACTGAAGCGGAGTTGTTGCCCACCATAATGTTTGCATAGCCTGGGCTGCTCCACTCCGGCAACCATCCACCCTCTTTGTAATCGTTGATTAAGCCTTCCTGCATTTCTTTATTAATGGAAGGATAAACCAGGTTTAAGAAGGGATATAAAGCACGGAACGTATCCCAGAAACCAGTTCCGGCGAACATGTAACCAGGTAAAGTCTGACCATTATATGGACTCCAGTGTACCACTTTATTGTTGGCATCTACTTCATATAACTTATTCGGGAAGAATAAAGTACGGTATAAGCAAGAATAGAAAGTACGGGTTTGATCAATTGTGCCACCTTCTACCGCAATTTTATTCAGCGTTTTGTTCCAGATGGCTCTGCCCTTTGCCTTTGTGGCATCAAAACCATCGTTGGCTAACTCTCTTTTCAAATTGATATCAGCCTGTTCAAAACTGATAAAAGATGAGGCTACCTTTGCAGTAACTTGTTCTCCTTTTGTAGTCTTGAAACCAATAATGGCACCAGTATGATCGCTTTCTAATTCAAGCTCATCATCTTTAAGCTTGTTACCACTCCAGGTTTTAGCCAGTTTAAAATCTTTATTGAAATAAATAACAAAGTAATTTTTGAAGTTCTTTGGAAGCGGACCACGTGCGTACTTTGTGGTATAGCCGATAATTTTACGTTCAGCAGGAATGATTTTAATGTAAGAACCTTTGTTTAAAGCATCTACCACTACATAAGAACTATCCGTTTTAGGGAAAGTAAATCTAAACTGTGCCGCTCTTTCAGTAGGTGTAATTTCGGTGGTTACATCAGCATCTGCTAAATAAACACTATAATAATAAGGTTTTGATACCTCTGCCTTGTGGCTAAACCAACTGGCGCGTTCATCTTCTGCAAATCTTAACTTACCTGTAACTGGCATAATGGAGAAAGCAGCATAATCATTCATCCATGGGGAAGGCTGATGGGTTTGTTTAAAACCGCGAATTTTATCAGCATCATAAGTATAAGCCCATCCATCGCCCATTTTTCCGGTTTGTGGCGTCCACATATTCATCCCCCATGGCAAACCAATTGCTGGATAAGTATTTCCGTTTGATAAACTGGGCTTGGACTGTGTACCCATCAGGGGATTAATCCAGTCTACCGGATCTGTAATTTTGCCTACCGTTTGCGCAAAGCTGGCAGAGGCAACGAAGCTGAGTAAAGCAACAAATAGTTTTTTCATTCTTATGGTATTATTGTGTGTCTTGAAAAGTTAAAGCTCAGGATTTTTTACGTAATCTGCCCAAAGTCCGTCTAAATCTTTGTCCGTTAATTTCACCCAGATTTCTGGTTGATAGGTATGATCTCTCAGCGAAGCATCAACAGCTTTTATGGTACCGGATTGTACATTTTTTTCTATCCAGGCGAAAAACCTCGCTGTAATTCTATAACTGTTTTTATAGCTATGTTCTGGTTTTAAAGCAGGCAAAATCCACTTCGCTCCGGCATTATCAACGCCGAATTTATAACGCGCATAATCTGCAATTCCTTCGGTTAGCCAGCCTGGGCCTACACTCCTGCCGTAATCCTGAACAATGTGCATCACTTCGTGCGTAACCACATCAATATCTTCAGGATGTTTATCCATCCAGACCGCGCTATAAGTTACTTTTCCATCGGAAGTTGCTGCTACGCCTTTGTAAGCCGTATCAACAGAAAACTTAACCGACTTTAACGTTTTCGGATTGTATTCTTTTGCTAGCTTTGGATAAACGACAAAAAAAGTTTCAATCAATCTTTTTTTCAATTTTGGATCCAAAGCAGTATAATTGCTTTCGAAGGATAATGTATAACCATTCTTCTTAATAGTCTCCTGCGCCTGAAGTTTTGATAAAGGTAATATAGCGAGGAAAGCTAACGAAGTTATCAGGGGTATTTTTTTCATTTATTGTTTTAATTTTTTTTGGTTAGCGTACAGTAATGCAAAATAAAGATAATATGTAAAACGTTTTAGTAATGACTCAAAAATATTACTCAACATGTGATAAAATACCCAAATGTTGCTTTTAAAACAAGGAGTGTATATTTATTGATCAAAGCGAATTTAACTTTTCTCTGCTTTACTGCTATATTTCAATTTGACCTGGTCTGGATTTTTGGAGTATTCTTCCCACAGCTGATCAATGGATTTTCCTGTTAAACCCTGCCAGCTTTGTTCAGTGTATTGATGTGTGCGCAACTGCTGATCAAGCGTTTCAACTAAGCCGGGTTTTACGTTTTGTTCCAGCCAGGCGAAAAATCTGGCGGTAATCCGATAGCTATTTTTGTAATTTTGTTTTGCATTAAATGCTGGCAAGCTCCATTTAGAGCCTACATTATCTACCCCATATTGATAGCGAACGTAATCTGCAATACCTTCAGTTAACCAAACCGGACCAGCGCTGTAACCATAACCCTGAACAATGTGCATGGTTTCATGGGTAACTACGTCTATATCTGTAGGATGTGCTTTTAAATAAGCTGCACTAAATAAAATTCGATTTCCGCTGGCCTCCGCCACCGCTTTATAAGCAGTATCTATCACGAACATGACATCGTGTGTCGATTTATCATTAAATGTTTTCACCAGTGTGCGATAAATTTCAAAATAAGTATCGATTAGTTTTTGCCTTAACAGCGGATCAAAAAGTGGATCTTTACTGATAAAAGTAAGTTTATAACCTTTCTTTTTTTGTGTGGAAAAGCCAGACCAGTTTTTGGTAAATGCACTCCGCAACTGCTTTTCAATTTTCTTTTGAGACTTTCTTTTTACCCAATCGCTGTTCACGATTATTTCGCCGGCTTTAGCTTTAATGTCTGTTGTTGCATTGCTGTTGAAAGTTAAGTCTGCGCTTCTTTTTGTCCGGTAACCATCTGCTGATGCAAACCAGGGATAAACATTGTAAAATGCGGCTGACAGTTTATCCTTTGTTTTTTGATCAATGACCTGCTGATCATCTTTAATGGTAACCTGGTAGCCTTTGGATTGAGCAAATGAAGAAAATGAAATGAGCACTATTGCTGCTATTGTAAAGAAATGTTTAATCATTGTATTGGGAGCAAGTATCTTGTTTGAGTTTTTATAGTGATTATAGTTATTGGTAAAGCCGTAAAATAAACGCTAAAACGTTTTAGCATTTGCGTTCTAAAAAAGCCTGCTATCCAGGCAGGCTTCTAAGGTGAAAATCAGCATTTCCGCTGGCTCCCAATTAAATATACTAAAACGTTTTAAATCATTACAATAATAAGATTATTCTCTAATAAAAAAGATTTTTTTAGGAAAAATTATCGGGTCCTATTAATAATTAAAATGCTGTAAAACAATCTCTTTATTTTGTTGACAATGAGAAATATACTTAGCTCAAACTCACGTCGCAACAGCTTGCTGCACCAATTAAAGTTGCATGTTCCTTAAGTTGTGAGATTTTGATGCTTGCATCTATATCATTACCCTTTAAAGTGGCAATCAGTTCGGGTGCAAAAGCGCTAAAGGCCTGGGAAATATTACCCCCGATAACCACGGTATCTATCCTATGTTTATTGATAACCGGAATTAGAAATTGTGCCAGATTGTATCCAAATTCCATAAATACCCTGGTAGCTAAATGATCTTTATCTACAATTTCGACCAGCTCTTTTACCCCGGGTATTTCTGTTCCGCTTAATTGTTTGTACCGCTTCACAAACCACCTTGTAGAAAGGTAATCTTCGGCAATGCCTTCCAAAAATGGAGAATTCCATAAATCTGCATCTATAGCCTTTAACTTTAAACTTAAAGAAGACCCTAAACCGGTTCCCAGTGTTAAACCCAATACGTTCGCGTTGCCTTTGGCCGCACCAGCAAAAACTTCACCTTGTAAAAAGCCAGCTGCATCATTTATAAAATGGATGTTTTCTAGGGGAATTTCCAGTCTGCTTGACAATTCCTCTTTCACATTTACCTGGTACAGCGATTTAAATTTATCCTGATCCTTAATCAGCGAGATGCCTTGCTCGTAATTAAAAGGACCCGGCATAGCGATGCCTATATTCCGATTTCCATCTTTAATATTGCTAAACGATTGATCGATGATCTTGCACCAGGCTGATAATATATCTTCTTTACTCTCCTGCGAATTTACAGGGCTACGTTTGATTGAGTCATCAATCAGTGTTCTTGTTTCTAAATCTACCAATGCGGCTGTAATATGCGAGCCGCCGATATCCACACCCAATGCTACAGGCTTTTCCATTCTATTTCTTATTTCTATATTAATTTTACGCTAGTCAAATCAGACATTAATTAGGCCGATACATGTGAGATCAAAGCTAATGAGTTATTATTTATTCACGATTCTGATCGATCAGCTACCCATTCTTAATATAACGGGAATGTTGGCGCCTATCGTATTCATTAAATTGATCAGCCTGCTTTGCTGCAAAATCCTGCCTTTATTCTGGATAAAAATTTCACTTATTTGATGTTCCACTGATCTGCCAGCATTTTTATAAAATACCCCCCGACAACACTTCTCGCCTGGAAACCAGTTTTCACCCCGGTTTTGGTTTCATGCCAATCTGTTAACGGTACTTTGCTTGATGTTTCTGTAGCAAATTTATGCACAGGGTTGATAAATCTTTCAAAATCTACCTGGTTGTCAGCAAGGGTTGCAGTCCACACAATCCAGTCAGATTTTGTATAATCTTTCCGGCTATCCAGCGGCAAGCCAAATTCATTCTGTTTAGTTAAATAATAATCTATTTCTTTTTTATACACCGCTTCCGGGAAAAGATTCAATTTCAAAAGCTTATCCCAAACCAGGTTATATTTTTGACTCCAGGTATTTTTATCATTAAAAGTCAGGGCGAAGTGATCACCGCCATCGGCAAGTTTTTGCCAGTTTTTAGCCATTTCTAAAGCTGCATTTCTATACTTTGTGGCGGTTTCCTTTTTACCTGATAATTCTGCCATTTGTGCGTAAGCCCCCAAGCCAACAATAGCCTTTACAGATAAATTGGCATTTCTGGCCAGATGTCCGGCGAAATCATCAGTGCATAACTGGTTAGCCGGATCAAACCCTTCCTTCAGCAAATAATCTGCCCAAACAGACATTATATCCCAATGTTTAGCAGCATAAACGGTATTGCCATCTGCCCGGGTGATGGCCGCGGCTAAAATAAGCATGTTTCCAGCTTCTTCTACTGGCATGTCTTCTCCATAGATTTGTCCATTCGCAACCGGATAAGTACCTATATCGTGAGCAGGATAAGGTTTTTTCCATTTGCCGCTCTCCGAATAATAAAAAATTCCATTTAACATTCCTTTTAATAATTCGGGATTATAAAGCAAATACTGTGGTGCCGATGGATAAGTTACATCAACTGTATTAATAAAACCTCCGCTAAAATTTTCTTTTGATAAAAAGAGCAGATCACCATTTGGAGCATAAACAATTTTATGTGCTGCTATACTTTGGCGGTAGGCAAGTTTACATAGATCTGCGTATTTTTCACCTCCAACCTTTATGGCATCTGCAACAAGTTTTGCATCGAATGCCTTTGTTTTAGCCTGCAGCGCTGAATATTCAGTATGAGCGGCAGCTAATTGATCTTCAAAATCTGCAGCTGCAGATTTTTTCCAGATCGGTGGTAACTGATCGCCAAAGTACTCTACCGACTTCAAGTCGTCATAACCCAACATGATACATTTTTCAATCAATTTTGAGGCGACTTTTCCAAAAGGAATTACAGTGCCTAAATCCTGAGTCTTTACATTTATCGCCTGTGGCACCTGTGGATATTTCCCCAGTTTAAACGCATTGATGTTATCGCCCTGCTTACCAATAAACTGCACAGCATTAAATTCAGCTGGCACCGCGATGTAGAGGTAACCCCAATCAATCCTTAAATCATCATTCTTCTTTTGCAAAACAGGTTGTTCTACCGTTCCGGCCTTTAAAATGGAAAGGTCGTTTTTAGTATTCTTCCAAACCGAAACGGGTTGGTTCGGGGTATTTACAGCAAGATCCGAGGAGGCACCAAAATAAACATCTACCTGATGTGCTTTGGCATCTGCAGAAATTACTGCGTAAGTAATGTAGCTGATGGGTCTCGCAGTTAAGTTCACATCGTTTAAGAGCAAAGGCGAAGTAAAGGTTAGCTTAAGGCTTACACCACCAGCAGTAAAGTTATAAGAAGTATTGGTGGCATTTACTGATACATTAGTTTGCGTGGCATTGATCACATTTGCAGCCATAGGAATTTCTTCTACAATACCCGCATCGAGGAACCTGCCGCCAGCTGTATTTTTACAATTGATGGCTAAAATGTTATCTCCTGCCTTTAAAACATCACCTGGAATTGGAATATAAATATACTCGTGTACCCAACCTTCCTTTTTGTAAATTAATTGATCATTGAGGTAAACCACCACATTATCATCATGGCTAAGCTTTAAATACTTTTTTGCCGCTGACTTTTTAGCAATAGAAAATTTTCTCCGGTAAAAAATCTCGTCTGTATCCCATTTTGTTTTGGCCATCTGATCATCACCAAAAGGTGCTTTGCCGTCCATCCAGGAAACCTGATTAAAATTTAAGCCTTTCCATCCTTCTGCCGGCTTTTTAGTACTATAACTGGCCTGATAATGCTCTTCATCGGCTGCTGCCAAAACCGTTTTATAGCTTTTACTATCAGCTCCTAAAAACCTGTAGAAATGGTTGTCTACCTTTATAATTCCATTAAGGGAATGTTCCTTACCGGTCCAGTGTTTGGTGGTAGATTGGTTTAAGCCATCTCCAAAAGACCATATGCTTAAATAAGTGTCGTGCGTAACTAAGGGATAGGCCGGCGCTTTATCTTGCGCGATGGTACACATACTGTACACCAATAAAACAGCCAGTGCATAAAGGTTTTTCATAATTATTTTGGTTAGTTTTTATTTATAACGATCAGGCATACCAAAACGACGATTTGCATTTATTTACTGAACAGCATTTGAATAGAAATGCACATTTTCAGAATGAAAAAGCAATTATGCATAAAACGTTTTACCTTTTTCAATAATAGAGAGTAGCTGCAACAATTACAACGCCTTGTAGTAACAATTACATTACTGAATAAGAAATTATCTTTCGATCAGTTTAGCGGGTAATATGATGTGCTCGTTATCGAGCTTTGTTTTAGAAGAAAGCTGACTTAGGATCAGCTGAATTACTGTTTCGGCAATCTCTTCAAGTGGTTGTTGTACAGCGGAAATCCCCGGGGTATGAAGTTCAAATACTTCATGATCATCATAGGCAATTACACTGAAATCATCACCAATTTTTTTGCCGGTTTGCTTTAATACTTTTAGTCCGCTTATGGCTAAATAATTTGTGGCAAAGAGCACCGCATCTATTTCTTCCGTTTGGAAAAGTTTTGCCATTTGGACCATTGTTTCATTTTCATTCTGATTGAAATGAACCTTTAATACCAGTTTTTCGTCATAAGGAATGTCGTAATCAGTCAGCGCTTTTTTATAAGCGGCCAAACGTTCTGTAATTTGCTGCACATCGATATCGATGGTGATCAGGGAGATTTTCTTTTTCCCTTGCTTTATAAAATGCTCAATAGAATGGTAAGTGGCTTTAAAATGATCTGCGCCAACATAATTGGTATCCAAATCCGGCAGGTTCCTATCGAACAAAATAACAGGTTTATTATCAGCCATTAATTGTTGAATATCTTCTTCCAGGCCTTTTATAGGGGAAATGATATAACCATCAACCTTTCTCGACTTAAACATATTGATCAGTTCTTTCGCTTTTTCAATACGGTTTTCCGTGCTGGAATAAATAATTTTATACCCTTTTTTATAAGCCTTATCTTCAATTAATCTGGCTATCCGTGAGAAAAATGAATTGGAAATATCTTCAACAATTAATCCGATAATGTTTGAGTTACCAGTTCTTAAACTTCTGGCAATCTGATTTGGTTTATAGCCGCTCTCTACAATAATTTTCTCTACTTTTTTAATTACGGCTTCGCTGATTGATTTATCTCTGGCTTTACCATTGATAATAAAAGAAACTGTAGTGATGGATACGCCAGCTTTGACGGCAATATCTTTTATAGAAAGGCTTTTCATTTATAGGAGCATATTTTACCAGGTGAATTGCAGGCTAAACAACTAAAATTAGCCTGGTTTGGCGAATATAATGCATAATCATGAAGATTGATTGAATTGACAAAGGAATTGCATTAATTTTCAACCCTGGAATGTAAAAATGCCCCCAATAAGTATCTAACTTTTTGGGGGCATTGCAAATTTGGTGCCTTTTTACTACTGTTAATTAATAGCCAGGGTTCTGGGCTAAATTCTCGTTTAAGGTTCTTTGAATTAAAGGAATTGGAAACAGCTGTCTGAACGGTGCCGATGGTGTATGATCCCACCATGTAGCGGTGTGGAATTTCCCGAAACGAATTAAATCGTCACGTCTAAAACCTTCAAATACAAACTCACGTCCTCTTTCGTTTAATAATTCTTCAAGCGTTAAAGTGGCTGTTGTATACTGGTTTGCTGGCCAGGTAGCATCTGTGAACGCACGTTTCTTGCAGTCGTTAATTAATTGTACAGCCTCTGCATTTGCAGCCCCACCATTTTTACGCATAATGGCTTCTGCTTTTGCAAAATAGATCCAGGTAAGGCGATACAAATTCCAATCAGTACAATTGTAATTTAAATCGATACCAACAGGATTGCCATTTACGATACCAGCCACGTTGTTACCCAATTTATATTTGTTAAAACGCACGCCACTGTTCTCTTCACCTTCGCTCATGTTTGAAACAGTTGAATTTGCTCTGGCACGGCGAATCTCATCTACGAAAATGATCTGCTGGTCACTATACTCATTACCTCCACTGGCAAGTGCTTCCTTTCCATTATCAAAGCGAAATTGCGGGCCTTGAAGTAACCAGGTAGTTTTTCTTAAATCATCGTTGCTATATTTATTATAATTACCGGGAACCATTACGATACCATTATTTCCATTTCTGGATCCACCATAAATACGATCTTGCTGGAAGTGAAAGAACTCACTTGGCCATGACGGTTGCGAATTTGCAATTCTAAATTCATAAGCAATTGCAAAAATAACTTCTTTCGATAGATCGTTAGTCGTTTTAAATTGATCAGTAATGTTCGGATCCAATGCCATTGGACCATTCTGACCACCGCCTTCGTTGTTAATCAATTTATTAGCTGCAGCAATACAATCATCCCAGCGTGCTGTACCTGTCCAAACTTCGGCATTGAGATAAAGTTCTACCAACATGGCGTAACCCCCGGCCTGAGTCATTCTTCCGATCATGCTTCTTGATAACTTTGGCGCCTTGTCGATATTATCTTTGATTTCTTTTTCGATAAAAGCAAAAACTTCTGCACGTGGTCTCGTTTCCGGCTTCGCCGGGATTCCAACCTGTGTAACAATTGGAATGTTACCAAAAAGATCCATCAATTTAAGGTAATGGTAAGCCCTGAACAATTTCAGTTCGGCGATGTAAGCATCCTTCTCAGTCTGAGTAATACCCATTTGAGATAATGAACGTTTTTCAAGGTTTTCAATGGGATCATTACAAAAACCCATTCCGCCATACATTAAAGACCATGCATTATTTAGCGGCCCATCATCTACTAGCCAATTGTGATAGTGTAATCTTTTCCATTTACCGCCATCTTCTCCATGACGTCCTTTTGTTGGCCATGCAAGCTGATCAGCAGAAAGCTCTGACGGTCTCCACCAGTTATCTTGTCCTGATGGCGTTGCCCAGGCATTTGCATGGGTATATGGCCTCAATACAGCAGACAGGACTTCGTTTTTATTATTGTAGTAATTATCTGTAACTAATGAGCTATAGATATTCTCGTCTAACTTAGTACAGCCATTAAATAAAATAGGCGATGTGATAAGTGCAGACAATATGATTTTTTTAAAATTTTTCATTTCTCTTTAAATATTAAAATCCAAAATTAACACCGAAAACGAATTGTCTTGTGGTAGGGTAAGGACTTCTGGTATCGATACCTAAACTACGTCCGTTAATTTCCTGGCCTAAACCAGTATCCTGAATCAGATCCGGATCATTACCGCTATAACCAGTTAATAATGCTAAATTCTGGCCTACTGCATAAACACGTAAACTACGGAAAGCTTTATCTTTGAATTTAAAGGTGTAACCTAATGTTACCTCATCAACTTTTAAGAAACTTCCACTTTCCAGATAATAATCAGAGTACATATAGGTATCGTTGATTTCTGAATATTTGGTAAATGCATTATTTAGTAAGTTGCCTTGTGTACCAAATTTATTTCCATAAGAAAGCGCCAAGGTGTTTAACACGTCGAAATCCAGTTTACTTCTTAGGAAAACGGTCAAATCAAACTGCTTGTAAGTAAAGCTGTTTCCAAGTGATAAATAGTATTTAGGAATTGCGTTTCCGATAACTGCTAAATCTGTCTGATCGCGGAAAGGAGAAGTATTGATCTGACCATTCGGCACAGCAACGCCGTTTTTGTTGAAGAATGTCCATTTGCCATCCGGTGTAAAACCAGCAAAACGTTTCCCCCAGAATTCTCCGATATTTCGGCCTTCATAAGTACGGAATGCATCTCCAAGCGCACCTGCTCCACCGATACTTCCAAAAGTTCTCATATCTCTTTTGTATACTTCGTTAGAATAAGTATCCAGCTTATTATCAATCGTACTTCCTGCAAAATTAATATTCCATGTAAAATCATTTCTTTTCATGGCCTGATAGCTCAACGTTAACTCTAAACCTTTCGCAGAAATAGTTCCAACATTCGTATAGATAGATCCTTGAACAAAAGGCGGCTGAGGAGACGTGTAGGTATCTAATAAATCGACAATATTACGTTTAAACACATCTATGGATCCACTTAATCTACTGTTAAACATCGCAAAATCTACCCCGAAGTTATATTCGCGCTTGCGTTCCCATCTCAAATTTGGATTTGGGTTACGTGACGGACCATAAGTTTGTAACCATTCGCCGTTTGGAAAAGGATAAAGATTTCCTGTGCCGAGTGTAACCAATGAAGCGTAGTTTGCGAAACCAGAGTTACCTGTTTCACCGTAACCCGCTCTGATTTTTAAGAAATTAAGCCATTTTGTGTTTTCCATGAATTTTTCACGGGTAATTTCATACGATGCTGAAATGGCAGGGAAACTTGCCCATTTATTATTGGCACCAAACCTGGACGAACCCTCTCTCCTCAATACCGCTTCAACATTCACTTTGCCGTCAAATGTATAATGAACCCGACCAAATAATGCGATGAGTGTATTGTCATTTTTATTACTTCCCAAAGCCACACGATTGATTCCGATCGGCACACTACCCAGGTTATTTTCTTCAAAAATATCATTGGTATAACCCCTGTTGCTTGCACTAAATGATTCGTTCACCTCATAACGGTAAGAGTATCCAAGCATTCCTGTGATACGGTGTTTATCGTTAATCGTTCTGTTATATTCTATGGTAGGCTCAAAGTTGAAATTTTCATTTAACTCGGTTCCTTTATAGGCATAACCGCCGCCAGGTGAATCGCCATTTTCTACAGAGTTCTGGCTACCTAACATTCGGTATTGATTATCAATAAACTGATTGCGTTGATAGGCTACAAAAGCTGAGGCTTTAAGGCCTTTTAAAATATCAACATCAATTTTTCCATCAGCAGAATAAGTTTGTTGCGATCTCTTATTTGTCTCCTGCGCCAATCGTGCAACCTCATTAGTAATGTTCCGGGTAAAAAGATAACTTCCATCAGGATTATAATAAGATTCCGTTGGGTTTTTCGTTAACACATTTTCCCAGCCGCCGCCACCTAAAAGATTAGCTTTATTAATATTAGAGGCCACATTAAATGATGCAGTTACACGATCTTTAAAACCTTTTTGAGTCAAACTCATTCTAAATTGATATTGCTCCCTGCTGTTTTCTCTGGCAAAACCATCCAGTTTATTGTACGTGAATGAGCCACGGTAGGTGGATTGATCACCACCGCCAGCTATAGATAAATTTTGATAATGGGTTAAATTGTCTTTGTTTATGATATCATCAAAATAGTTGAAGTCACCTCCAAAATCCCGGGCATTGTATTGGCCGCTGGCAATTTTCTCTCTAAATTCCGTAGCACTCATAAAATCAGGACGCTCATATAATGCCTCATGCTTCACATAAGCATTATAGTTGAACTGGGATGGTCCTTTGCGGCCTTTTTTTGTAGTCACTAAAATTACACCTGCATTAGCTCTTGTACCGTAAATGGCTGCTGCCGATCCATCTTTAAGTACCGAGAACGATTCAATATCATCCTGCTGTAAAAGGTCTAAGTTACCACCTGGAATTCCATCAATTACAATTAGCGGGCTTGAAGTACCGGAAACTGAAGTAACTCCACGAAGTTGAATCGCAACACCAGAATTCGGATTAGAGCTACTTCTCGTAATCTGTAAACCAGCTACCTTACCTTGTAATAAATCCAGCGCATTTCTCGCTCCACTCTGTCTGAATTGCGAAGTATCCACTTTGGTAATGGCAGAAGTCAATTCACGCTGACTACGTGTACCATACCCCACAACGACTACATCATCCAATTTCGTATCAGATGCGACAGCTAGCTTGACATTTAGATTAGTTTCAGCACCAACAGTTACGTTCTGTGTTTGATAACCGAGGAAAGTAAACCTGATGACCTCATTTTCGTTTGCTTCAATTTTAAACTGCCCGTTGGCATCTGTTACCGTACCTTGTCCGGAGGTAATATTTTTAACCCCTACACCAGGTACACCCAGATTTTTTTCATCCACAACTTTCCCGGTAATTACCTTCCGCACACTTGCTTTGTGCCAGGGAACTTCAACCTCGAGAAGGCCATCGAAATCTTTTCGGTCAGATTCAGCCGAAAGCGCCGGAAAACTCGACAAAACAATTGCAGAGATCCCAGTGAGTTTGAGTAAATTAATTTTCATTAGCTATTATTTATGTTTTGATATGAATTTGCTGATCATGAATGAATCACTCGCTTTCATGGCAGAATAGTCTGCTATTCGCAAATACAAATTGATTCATTTGGTTAAAGTAATTTGGTTAGTTAGCTAGTTTTTCCGATTAACTAGCTCAATATTAGAAAAAATAATCAGCTATTAAAACGATTTAGCAAGTAAAAAAAACGTTACAAAAACGTTTTAGTCATTAACGTAGAAAGAAACATGCAGAATGACTAGTCATTTATGCGATAACGTGAAGCGGAAAAGTTCTACTATTTGAGGTACGACAAAATCAAACCGGCTGTTTTTGCAGATGCGCCGGGTTTTCCCATTAAGCCTAAAAGCTCGTCGTAATGATTAAGCATTGCTGATCTGCCCGCTCCCTTCAGAATTATATTCAATTCAGTATTTACGCTAACAGGATTACAATCTTCCTGAATCAATTCAGTTACAATTCTTTTGTCTACGATGAGGTTAACAAGGGAGATGAACCTTATTTTAACCAGCATTCTGGCAATAGCAATGGAGATTGCCCCCCCTTTATAAACGACCACTTGCGGCACTTTAAATAAAGCAGTTTCCAGTGTAGCTGTACCAGATGCTACAAGGGCCGCATGCGCTACATTTAGCAGATTATAGGTGTTATTAAAAAGAAGCTGAACTTTTTTTGTGCCTGTGAACTGATGGTAATAACTTTCAGAAAAAGTAGGTGCAGCGGCGATTACAAAAGCATAATCCGGATAATTATCAGTGATACTCAGCATTACCGGCAACAATCGTTCAATTTCCTGCTTTCTGCTCCCCGGAAGCAAAGCAATTATTTTTTGATCACCAAGATTATTATTCGCTCTGAAATTTGCATCTGGATTGAATTGTGCAATTTCATCTAACAAAGGATTGCCCACATAATCAACCTTCATTCCCCATTCACTGTAAAAATCTACTTCAAATGGCAGGATGCAAAACATATGATCAACCACCTTTTTGATTTTCAGCACCCGTTTCTGGTTCCAGGCCCACACTTTTGGCGAAATATAATAACAGACCTTTATGCCATTCGCTTTCGCAAATTCGGCAATCTTCAGGTTGAAACCAGGAAAATCAATCAAGATCAAAACGTCTGGTTTCCAATTCAGGATATCAGCTTTGCAAGCTTTTAAATTTTTAAAGATCGCTCTTAAATTCAAAACCACTTCTGTAAATCCCATAAAAGCCATTTCAGCATAGTGCTTTACGAGTTCTCCGCCTTCAGCCTGCATCTTATCACCACCAAAATACCTGAAAACAGCACTACCATCTTCAGCTTTCAAAGCCTTCATTAAATTTGCACCGTGTAAATCGCCCGAGGCTTCTCCTGCTACGAGGTAATATTTCATGTTCTAGTATTGAGTAGTGAGTGGTAAGTCTTACGTAATATGTATTGACTTTATACCTTTTTATCTTCTATTTACTTTTTTCTATTCCCTGCTTTCCATTCTCTATTTCCTATCCCTATTTTCTACTTCCTATTCCCTATTCTGTTTCTCAAAAAACTTTATAAGCGAAGAAAATAAGTGCACAAAGAAAAGTAGCGGCTAAAATACCCCTTCCAATATTTTCTTTATTGAATTTAAAGAAATACTGCATAAGGTAAGCATTCACGGCAATTCCACCGATATATAATAAATCTGCCTTTGCCAGTGATGCAACATGATGAATAATAAACCAGGCGATAGCACATAGCGTAGCCGGGGATAATAAACCGATCCCCAGACCAATCCACACGGAATTATTTAGCTTCCTTAAGCGATCCTGCATTTTTTTTATCCTAAATTGATTCCGTCTGGCGCAGAAACCTTATTCGCTTTATCTGCCTTTCCTATACCATTGGCATCAAAATTCCAGCTGCTTAAGGTTTGAATAGCATGATGCGCAGTTAAATCAAACTGTACCGGAACAATAGAAACATAACCATGTTCAAGCGCCCAAACATCAGTATCTTCTCCGTGATCGAAGTTTTCAAAAACGCCTGTTAACCAATAATACGGACGGTTATAGGGATCTGTCCGCTCATCGAACTCTTCCATCCATTTGGCATTAGCCTGACGACAGATTTTAATTCCTTTTAAATTTCCGCCTTTAGGAAAATTAACATTTAACAAGGTTCCTGTTGGTAAGCCATTGGCCAGCACCTCTTCGCAGATGTTTTTAATGTATTTTTTGGTATGGCTAAAATCAGCATCAGCTGCAAAATCATCCATCGAAAACCCGATAGATGGAATTTTTTCAATTGCGCCTTCTACCGCAGCAGACATGGTGCCGGAATAAAGCACATTGATTGAATTATTTAATCCATGGTTAATACCAGAAACACATAAATCTGGCTTTTTACCTTTAAAAATTTTATTCACAGCAATTTTCACACAATCTACTGGTGTACCACTGCACTTGTACATTTCCACGCCCTCATACAGTACAACCTTATCAAAACGAATAGGCTTACCTATGGTAATGGCATGGCCCATCCCGCTTTGCGGACTATCCGGAGCCACTACTACTACATTGCCGATTTCCTGCATTACCTCCATCAGGTTTTTAATACCAGTGGCTGTAATTCCATCATCATTGACTACTAAAATATTAGGTTTAGAACTTTGCTTTGTCATACGTACAAAAATACAGATTATTAAATTCAAGGCACAATATACCCTGGTTTAATATCTTATTTTCATTAAATCTGCCTCTTTTATTTCCGTTTTGTAAAAAGCATTTCATTCGATAACAGAAAGCATATATATTTGGGTAGAAATGAGGCTGATATCTCAGCATTACGCTTGTGGAAATGCACTTCATTTATAAACCAAAAACAAATCAATGAAAATCAAACTATTTACTTTAGCTTGTTTTCTAATTGTGGGTACAGTTGCACAGGCACAAAATACCTATCAATGGAAAACAGGATCCTCTGGTGGCTATAGCTACAAATTCGTAACAAACGATCCTACAAAAACCCGTTTTTATACGCTAAAAAATGGACTAACAGTTATTTTATCGCAAAATAACAAAGAGCCAAATATTGTATATAAAATGGCGGTAAGGGCAGGAAGTAATACCGACCCACGAACCAATACGGGTTTAGCACATTATTTAGAGCATTTGTTGTTTAAGGGAACGGATAAATTCGGAACATTAAACTATGCAAAAGAAAAGCCATTACTAGATAAAATTGAAGCACTTTACGAAACGTATGTTAAAACAACCGATCCTGTAAAACGGAAGGAAATTTATGCTGAGATTGATAAAACTTCAGGGGAAGCCTCAAATTATTCTATTGCAAATGAGTACGATAAAATGATGAAATCAATAGGTAGCAGTTCAACAAATGCACATACTTCTGTTGAAGAAACCGTTTATGAAGAAGATCTTCCATCAAATGCCATTGATAAATTCTTATCGGTTCAGGCAGAACGTTTCCGCTCACCGGTGTTCCGGATTTTCCATACCGAACTGGAAGCCGTGTACGAAGAAAAAAACATTGGTATGGATAACGATGGCCGCAAAATGTATGAGAAAATGCTTAATGCATTATTCCCTACACACAATTATGGTCAGCAAACTACAATCGGTACAATAGAACACCTTAAAAACCCTTCTCTGGTAGAAATCAGGAAATATTACAACAAATATTATGTACCAAACAATATGGCTTTGATTATGTCTGGCGATATTAATTACGACGACCTTATTAAAAAAGTGGACAAGGATTTTTCATACATGGTTTCCAAACCATTAGCGCTGTATAATCCAGCGGCAGAAAAACCACTTACTCAGGTACAAAAGGTTGATATTTATGGTCCGAGTGCAGAAAATTTATATGTAGCCTACCGTGGTTTTGCACAAAATTCCCGTCAAAGCTTATTATTAGATTTAATTGGAAGCATTTTATCTAACGGCAAAGCAGGTTTGATGGATATTAACATCAACAAGCAACAAAAAATGTTACGTGCAAATGCAGGTTACAACCAGATGAAAGATTACGGAATTTTCATTCTATCTGGTTCGCCTAAAGCCGGACAAAGCTTAGAAGAAGCGCAAAAATTATTATTAGAACAGGTTAATTTACTTAAAAAAGGTGAGTTTGATGAAAGCCTGATTAAAGCAACTGTAGCGAATATTAAATTAGGAGAATTACAGGGTTTCGACAACAATGATGTACGTGCAGATTATACCATGACGGCTTTTATTCAAAACCGCGGAAATGAATGGGATAAAATGCTGTCTTCAACCGATGCCATGGGTAAGGTAACGAAAAAAGAAATTGTAGATTTCGCCAACAAATTTTTCATCAATAATTATGTTTCTGTTTTCAAACATAAAGGTGAAGATAAAAGCATCCTAAAAGTTGAAAAACCAATTATTACGGCCGTTAAAACCAACACCAACGAAGTTTCTCCATTTACAAAAACTGTTATTGCTGCACCGGTAAAACCGATTGCACCTAAGTTCCTAGATTATACCAAAGATCTTAATTTTGGCAAGGCTGGCATCGCCGATGTAATCTCCGTTCAAAATAATGAGAATGGAATTTTCCGCATGAGCTACCGTTTTGAAATGGGTTCTTACAATTACAAACTTTTACCTTACGCCGCTCAATATCTTGCTTTTTTAAGTACTGATAAATATTCTGCGGAAGATATCAGCAAAGCTTTTTATAACATCGCTTGCAGCTATAGCGTAAATGTAGGAAACGATGTAACCACAATAGCTGTTTCAGGATTACAGGAAAACTTTGATAAAGCGCTGGCTCTGGTAGAAGACGTATTGGCCAACTGTAAGCCTAATGAAAAAGCGCTGGAAGATTTGAAAGGTAGGATTTTAAAATCGAGAGAAAATGCGAAATTAAATAAGTCATCTATTTTAGGTGGTTTGATGAGTTATGCCCAATATGGCACAGATAATCCATTCAATTATGGCTTAACAAACGATGAGATCAAAAACATGAAATCATCTGATTTAATTTACCTCTTGCATAACTTAACCAATTACCAGCACACCATTACCTATTATGGACCTAAAACCATAACAGCTTTATCTGATGATATTGTTAAAGTTCATCGTTTAGCCAGCGAGTTTACTCCGATAGCACCGATGAAGAAATTTGTCTATACTAAAACAGATTCAAACAAGGTGTATTTCGCGGATTATGATATGGTGCAGGCTGAAATTCGTTGGGTAAGAAACGGCGGGTTATATGATCCTGCAAACGCAGCAAAAATCGGCTTATTTAATAATTATTTTGGTGGTGGCATGGGCTCTATTGTTTTCCAAACCATTCGCGAATCTAAGGCATTAGCTTATTCTACTTTCGCGGTATACTCTAGTCCGAATACCAAAGAAAAAGAAAATACGGTGGTCGCTTATGTGGGTACGCAAGCTGATAAAATGAATGATGCAGTTGCGGGAATGAATGAGTTGCTAAATACTTTGCCAGAATCTGATAAGTCTTTCGCCCTTTCAAAAACCAATTCCTTAAATGGTTTAGAAACATCACGCATCACAAAAGATGGTATTATTGCAAGTTACCTTGCCGACAAAAAATTAGGTTATGATCATGATTCCAGAATTGATGAATATGCTAACCTTAAACCTTTAACTTTTGCTGATATCAATACTTTTCACCACGATAATTTATCTGCCAAGCCATACAGCTATTGTGTTGTTGCTTCAGAGAAAAAAATTAACATGGCAGATTTGGCAAAATTTGGTCCGGTTACTAAGTTAACTTTAGAGCAGATTTTCGGATACTAAAAGAAGGAAAGATGAAAGCTTGAAGCTAAATGACTAAAGCTGAAAGCGAGGTTGAGCGCCAGTCGGAAGACGATAAACGCGAGACGAAAAACTAAAAATAAAAAGCGATTTCTGGAAACAGGAATCGCTTTTTTTGTAGTGTTGGTTTAAACCGGTTTCAGCAGACTCAAAATTTCCTGAATCGAAAATCTGGCTCCGCAAACAAATTCGTCAGCGGCACCGTAATAAATGGTTAACTCATCGCCATCAACAACATGGCCGTTGGTAAACACTACCTCACCAAAAAAACCATTTATTTCATAATCAGTAGTTGGCCGCATAATTGGCCCATCGGTTTGTGCAATAACTTTCGATGGATCACCCAAATCCATAAGAAATGCCCCCAGGCAGTATTGATGCTTATTGTTAGCCCCGTGATAAATCGATAACCAACCTTGATCGGTTTTAATTGGTGCTGCACCGGCACCAACACGTTTGCAATCCCATTTATCTTTTCTGGTCTTAATGATACATTTATGGTTCCCCCAGTGAATGCCATCCGGAGATTCAGCCAACCAGATATAATTTCCACCCAAACCTACACTGCTTGGCCGGTGCAACGCATAAAATTTTCCATTAATTCTTTCTTCAAAAATGGCGCAGTCCTTATTGTGTGGAGAGATGATCATGCCGTGCTTTTTGAAAGTTTTCCAGTCTTTTGTGGTGCGTAAACCTACTCCAACCCCATGTGCGGAAACAGCAGTGTAAGTTAAATAGTAAGTATCTTCTATTTCTGCAACCCGACAATCCTCTATCCCGAAAGCTTCGTTCTCACCTTCTCCCTGCAACAATGGAAATCCATCCGGTTGATGGAAATGGATTCCATCGTCGCTACAAACCAGCCTTAAATGCGAAAGTGTAGTGAGATAATCTGCCCCCTTAAAAGTGATTATTCGGGGATCATCGGCCTTTAAATCCGGATCATTTTCATTAATAGCGATAATCTCAATTCCACTATCATTTAAAACTGGAAAAGAGATCAGTCCCTTTATTTGACTCGGTCGTTCTGCCACCCGGATCAACATCCAAACTTTACCTTCAAACCTGAATACGCCAGGATTTAACAAACAGGCAATTTCTAAACCTGAATGACTTGGAACTAAATCTTTTGGCGATAAAATTGGATTTTCAGAAAATCTCTTAGCCTGTTCTTCCATAAAATTATTTTAATAACTGTATCATTAATAACAAAACTGGATGCAAAAGTTTAGTTGCATTTTTAAAATTTTAAAGAAATTAAATGTAAGCGATCTTAGCAAGATTCCATTTTAATATGCTCAATAGAATTCTTAATCACAAAATTGAATAGAAATTGAATTTTCCTACTTTCTTTTTATGAAATTTTCTTTCTTTTTATTTCCAGATATCCCCCTGACCTCAAACCATGAATGTTATCACACAATTCCTTTCATAAAAAATCTATTTCAAACAACTCCTAACCCAAAATAATAGATATTAAATGTTAAATAATATAGAGTTTTTACTCTTTATATGTTTATATGTTTTTTTTGAGTAAATTAAACTGTCATTCCTGAACAATGACTGATTATCATCAACTAAACTAAACAATTAATGAAAAAACTACTACTTAGTATGGTTTTAACTTTCGGATTAATTTCATTTGCTTTCGCACAAAGCAAAGTGGTTAGCGGCAAAGTTACTTCTGGCACTTCCGGTCCAATTCCGGGCGTGAGCGTGTTTGTAAAAGGATCACCAGGTACCATCACGCAGAGTGATGCAGCAGGTAATTACAAATTAAGCGTTCCGAATGATGCAAAAACACTCGTTTTTAGTTTCATCGGTTACACCACTTTAGAAATCCCTATCACTGGCACCTCCATTAATGCCAATCTTAAAGAAGAAAACACTACCCTCTCGGATGTGGTAGTGGTGGGTTATGGTACGCAGAACAAGCGAGACGTTACGGGGTCAGTCGCTTCGGTGAAATCAAAAGACTTAGAGAACCTCCCGGTAACCAGTTTTGAACAAGCCCTGCAAGGTAAAGCAGCTGGTGTCCAAATTTCAGCTCAAAACGGTAAACTTGGCCAGGGAATCACCGTTCGGGTACGTGGAGCAGCTTCAGTAACTGCTGGCAGCGAGCCACTGTACATTGTAGACGGAATTCCCATTACATCTGGAGATTTTTCCAGCACTACGGCTCCAACAAGTGCTTTAGCGGATTTAAATACTAACGACATTGAATCCATTGAAGTTTTAAAAGACGCATCTGCATCTGCTATTTATGGAGCAAGAGCATCCAATGGAGTTGTTTTAATCACTACAAAACAGGGTAAAGCCGGCAAAACACTCATTCAGTTCAATGCCCTTGGAGGAATAAGCACTCCTTCAAATCACAGAGATTTTTTAAATGCAGAACAATATGTTCAACTTATCAGAAGAGCGGGAGTTGGTCGTGCACAGGATGATTTTGATAACACAACGGATTATGCAACGCTGCAAGAGGCACTTGATGATTATAGCTCAATAGTAGAGGGCAGACTTAATCGTTATTCGGCAGGTAATAATGATTATCAAACCTATAAAGTAAACACCAATTGGGAACGAGAATCATTCCAGAATAATCCGGTAACTCAACAATATGATTTGAACCTGACCGGAGGCAATGAAAAAACCAAGTTCTATATGGGCGGACAAGCTTTAGATCAAAAAGGCATCATCGTAGGAAATAGTTATAAACGTTATAGTGGCAGATTAAACTTAACGAACAAAGTGACCGATTTCCTGGAAGTTGGAATTAACTTAAACTTCTCGAATAGTATCAACAATCGATTATCAAATGATAATGCCTTTTCAAGTCCGCTACAATCGGTAGCCTTATCACCTATTACCCCTTTTATCGATCCAAGATCAGGTTTAATTAGTGGAACCCTGCCAGGATCGGCCTCTAATTATCCAGTGTATTACAACCCATTTATCGGAATTGACAATTCATTTTATAAAGCAACAGTTTATCGTACCATTGGAAAAGCTTTTGCGAACGTAAACATTGCAAAAGGTTTAAAATTCAGTACAGACTTTTCTATTGATAACTTAAACCAAAACGAAGAGAGCTATTATGGTTCCTTGACTTTTAGAAATACAGGGACATCAAACGGAGACGGAGAGAATATTTCTACTTTTGTAATTAATGCAAACACCAATAATTTCTTTAGCTACAATACAACAATAGGGAAGAGTAGTTTTGATGCTATTTTAGGAACGAGTTACCAAAAATCTACTACAAAATATAGCACTATTGAAGGTCAGGATTTTCCAAGTGATGCCTATATAAAATTAGGTTCAGCTGCGACAAAGGTTATTGCAACAAGTAATGAAAGTGCTTTTAGCTTTCTTTCTTATTTTTTCAGAGCCAATTACAAATACAACGACCGCTATTTGGTTGGCTTTAGTGTAAGAGCAGATGGCTCATCCCGCTTTGGAGAAAATCATAGATATGGATACTTCCCTGCCGGATCTTTGGCTTGGATTGCTTCTGAAGAGGATTTCCTTAAACAGAGTGAAACCATCAGTTTATTAAAATTAAGAGCCAGTTACGGTTTAACCGGTAACGCGGAAATTGGGAATTACGCTGCCAGAGGATTATTTAGTGGAACAGGTGCTTATGGCGGTTCAGCGGGGCAGATTCCATCAAGAATTGCAAACCCGGATTTAACCTGGGAGAAGACCAAACAGCTTGATTTAGGCTTAGACTTTGGTATACTGAAAAACAGAATTACTGGTACTTTCGATTTCTATCAAAAAAACACTACTGACTTACTGTTAAATGTTCCGATACCCCAAACAACCGGTTTTGCCACTATCACCCAGAACTTAGGCAAGTTAAAGAATACCGGATATGAATTGGGAATAAATTCAGAAAACTTTGTAGGCGAATTCAAATGGTCTACTGCAATAACAGCAGCAATTAATAATAATAAAATCACTGATCTTGGAGGGCAGGTGTTAAACACCAATGAAATCAATGCGGCAATTGCTGGGCAACCCATTGGTGTTTTCTATTTACCTGAATATGCAGGTGTAGACGCTGCAAATGGAGATGCGCTTTACTATAAAAACATCACACTTGCTGATGGAAATGTTGACAGAACTACGACAAAAAATATTAACGAAGCGCAAAGAATATTTGCTGGCAACCCGAACCCGAAATATACCTTCGGAATAAACAATACCTTTTCTTATAAAAACTTTGATTTAGGCGTGTTTTTCCAAGGCGTTTCTGGAAACAAAATTTATAACGCCGGTGGTCAGTACATGAGTGCAAATGGCTCCAACGGTTATGATAACCAAACGGTTGACCAGATGGAATACTGGGATAAGCCCGGAGATATTACGATGGTACCAGAACCTCGTTTAGGTCTTGGAAATGGCGTTGGTAACTCCACAAGATATATATCAGATGGAAATTACATTCGCTTAAAAACTTTAACACTTGGTTACACTTTCCCGACGGCAATTTTAACCAAAATCAAATTAAGTAAATTGAGGCTATATGCTACAGCTCAAAACCTTGCAACTATCACAGGTTACAAAGGCTGGGATCCGGAAGTAAATGCTGATTATCAATCTTCAAACATCAATCAGGGTGTAGATTTTTATTCTGCACCTCAGCCACGTGTAATTTCATTAGGTATTAACATTGGCTTATAATTTTAAAAGAAGAGACATGAAAAAAACATATATATACAATTTGCTATTGGCATCAATGTTACTTTCAGTGGCATCATGTAAAAAAGCACTTGATATTTCTCCCGTAGATACAATAGAACAAAGCCAGGCCCTCCTTACCTCTAAAGATGTTGAAGTAGCGTTAGTAGGTACCTATTCTGCATTGGGAAGCAGAAATCTTTATGGAGGAAGACCATTCTTAATGGCTGATTTTTTAGCCAATACAGATGCTATACAATGGTTTGGAACCTATGAAGAGCTTACTCAGACAGTAAATAAATCCATCCTAAAGACCAATACTTTTGTTAATAACATATGGGCTGATGGTTATACAGCTATTAACGATGCCAATAATGTTATTTCAGCGATTAGTAAAGTTGATGCCGCTAAACGGAATAGAGTGGAGGGCGAGGCTAAATTTATCAGAGGTTCAGTTTACTTTGATCTGGTAAGGTTATTTGCCAAAGCATATAATGATGGTTCGCCAACTGTTAATTTAGGTGTACCTATTGTACTTACTCCAACCACTGCTGTAACTGGTGATAGCTATGTAAACAGGGCTACAGTGGCTGCAGTTTATACTCAGGCGATAGCTGATTTAACAGAAGCAGAAACTAAGTTACCCGCTACAAATGGATTTTACGCTACAAAATCTGCAGCAGCAGGCATGTTAGCCCGACTGTATTTACAAATGGGAAATTACGCTGCTGCAGGTGCTGCAGCTAATCGCGTAATTACATCAGGGAACTATACTTTAACTCCTTCTTTCATCGGGGCTTTTCCTGTTATGGGTTCAGCTGTTGGATCGAATACCACTGAAGACGTATTTTCCATTCAGGTTAGAACGCTAACAGGATTTAATGGTTACAATGAATTTTATGGATCATCCACATATGGTGGTCGCGGAGATGCTGTTATTTCCCAAACCTGGATAAACCAAACTTACAATCCAGCGGATGACCGAATCAACGCATTTTATGATGACGGAGATATGTTCACCTCGAAATTTGCCAACCAATATGGAAATGTTTCCATTATTAGATTAGCTGAAATGTATTTAATCAGGGCAGAATGCAATGCACGTTTAGCACCGGCAGCACCAATTGGTGGACAAACACCTCTACTGGATTTAGCAGTGGTGAGAAGCAGAGCAGGATTAACAACAACCACAGCTACGCTAGCCGATATTTTAGCAGAAAGAAAACTTGAACTGGCTTTTGAAGGCTTTGCTTTACATGATGCAAAGAGAACTCAAACCAATATTGGATCTATTCCATGGAATGCAAATAACCTCGTTTTTCCAATTCCTCAAATTGAAATTGATGCTAACAAAAATTTAGTGCAAAACCCAGGCTACTAATCAAAAACCTCTTTAAACAAGAAATGCTACCGAAATCGGGAGCATTTCTTGTTTAATTGCTATTTAAATTTATTTCAAAGCCTTCGCCGCTTCGATGATCTCTTCAACTACATTTGGATCAAGTAAGGTAGAGGTATCGCCTAAATTAGCAGTATCGCCTTCGGCAATTTTTCTTAAAATCCTACGCATAATTTTACCGGAACGCGTTTTAGGTAAGCCGGAAACAAATAGTATTTTATCTGGTTTTGCAATGGCACCAATTACCCTGGTAACCGTTTGCAGGATATCTTTTTTGGTTAATTCTGCTTCACCATGCATCTCCGGGTTGATCACAAACGCATAAATACCTTGTCCTTTCACTTCATGTGGATAACCTACCACGGCACTTTCTACCACTCCAGCGTGCATGTTAATGGCATTTTCTACTTCAGCAGTACCAATTCGATGACCTGAAACATTTAAAACATCATCTACCCGACCTGTAATCCGGTAATAGCCATCCGCATCACGTAAACATCCATCTCCGGTAAAATACAGATCCTGATAAGTAGAGAAATAAGTTTGCTTGCAACGTTCATGATCGCCATAAGTTGTTCTTAACATGCCCGGCCAAGGGAATTTAATACAAAGGTTACCCATCACATCATTTCCTAAAATTTCTTTTCCATTTTCATCCACTAGAATCGGTTGAATTCCCGGTAAAGGTAAAGTAGCGAAACTCGGTTTAGTTGGCGTAACAGTGGCTATCGGTGAAATCATAATCCCTCCGGTTTCCGTTTGCCACCAGGTATCAACAATCGGCGCCTTGCCATGCCCTATTTTTTCATCAAACCAATGCCAGGCCTCTTCGTTAATCGGCTCCCCTACCGACCCTAAAACACGAATGGAACTTAAATCCTTTCCTTCCAATGGTTCATCGCCATAACTCATTAAAGAGCGAATAGCAGTAGGTGCGGTATAAAGTGTATTTACTTTATGCTTTTCCACCACATCCCAAAAACGCGATGGTGTTGGGTATGTAGGAATCCCCTCGAACAAAACAGAGGTAGCGCCTTGAGACAGCGGACCGTAAACGATATAAGAGTGACCGGTAATCCAGCCAATATCTGCTGTACAAAAATAAACTTCGCCCGGTTGATAATTAAAAACATTGGCAAATGTATAGCCTGCATAAACCATATAGCCACCGCAAGTATGTACTACTCCTTTAGGTTTTCCAGTTGAGCCTGAAGTATAAAGAATGAAAAGCATATCTTCAGCATCCATCTCTTCGGCCTCACAAATATCATTAACGTGTTTAACTTCATCCTCCCACCAAACGTCGCGCCCCTTTAACATAGAAACCGGAGTACGCACATGCGTTAGCACGATACACTTTTCTACCGTTGGACAACCGATTAAAGCGTCATCAATTACATCTTTTAAAGGAATTTGTTTACTTCCACGGTAGGCACCATCTGCTGTGATGACTACTTTACATTGCGAATCGTTGATGCGATCTGCAATAGATTTAGCAGAGAATCCACCAAAAATTACAGAGTGCACCGCACCAATTCTTGCACAAGCCAAAACAGCAATGGCAAGCTCCGGTACCATGGGCATATAAATACAAATACGATCGCCTTTTTTAGCCCCGTTACGTTTTAATACATTGGCAAAACGGCAAACACGTTCGTGCAACATCTTATAAGTTAGGGTTACACTCTCCTCTTCAGGATTATTGGGTTCCCAGATGATGGCTGGTTTATTGCCATTTTTTTCCAGATGGCGATCAAGACAATTTTCAGTAATATTAAGTTTTGCACCTTCAAACCATTTGATATTAGGTTCTTTAAAATCCCATGATAGTACTTTAAACCAGGGTTTTCGCCATTGAAAATTCTGCGCAACTTCGCCCCAGAATTGCTCGGGATTTTCTACGCTTTTCTTAAAATCTTCTTCGTACTGCTTAAAAGATGTAATTTGCATTGCTCGTTGATATGTTTTCGATTAGTATCGGCTAATTTAATTAAATAATGATAAGGAGAAATATCCAAACCACATTAAAATCAATCCGGTGTATTAATTAAAAAATATATGAAAATATTTAGCGCCACTCTTGCTGTTTTCATTTATTATTCAGATATTTGCACACTCTTAAAAAAATTAAGCGGACGATATTAACAACTATATTTACAAGTCATGTCAAGAGTTTGTGATTTAACAGGAAAAAAAGCAATGGTA
>Ga0157370_10001312_pt1 | contig 30999 bp, 33 predicted proteins | sample C35metaG_FD_113463 | JGI IMG/M metagenome (GOLD analysis project Ga0157370, IMG submission 113463) | Corn rhizosphere microbial communities from Kellogg Biological Station, Michigan, USA - C3-5 metaG | ecosystem: Host-associated > Plants > Roots > Rhizosphere > Soil | place: USA: Michigan...
AGTACAAGAAGTTCATCAGTGCTGCTACGGCAGGCACCCAGGTGGTTGCGGCTCGGTTCGTCGCACCTGGCTTCCGAGCCACACTGAACTCGACCCTCACCGACCTGAGCTTTCGCGAGTTCATGGACGAGCTCGGTAGGCAGCGCGCTGCCTTCTCCGATCTCGGCCAGAACATCCGCATCGTGGACAGCACCGAGGAAGACTCGACACTCGTGGTCACGTACATGCTGACGGTCACCTTCGACGGTGTTCTCGCCAGCAAGGACGGCAAGCGAAGTGTTCAGCCGACGCATGCCACCCTGGAGATCCCGTCGCAAGACCGAGTCACCTACGACACGCGTGGCAAGATCACCACACTGGAGATCGTCACTGACATGGGTCACACGCTGAGCCAGATGCACTGACGTCGGTCTGAGGCCGCGGGGTTGCCATACCGGCTTCCCCGCGGCCGATCCCACCAAACGAGTTTATCTAAAAAAACAGACCCCTACTTGGGATCTGTTTTTTGTTTTATTCGTTAATGACCTACATCATTCCCATACCGGGCATGCCACCACCCATTGCTGCAGGAGCTTCAGACTCAGGTACATCTACTACTAGCGCACCCATAGTAGCAGCTGTCGATGCAATAGAAACTGCATTTTGGACAGCCTCCTTAGTCACGCGAGCAGGATCGATCACGCCTTCTTTCTTTACATCAATCAAACCCTTTTCAGGAGAATTCACGTTAACACCAAAGCCTGGCTTAGCTGATTCTACCTGGGCGAGTAGAGCTTCGCTGTTAAGACCGGCATTGGCCATGATCTGGAGAAATGGCTGCTTGAGTGCATTTTTGAGGATTTGACGTCCAGCACTAATACTGTCGGCACCGTCGGCAACAATCCCCATAGAGAGGTTGACGAGCGTTACGCCACCACCAGCTACAATTCCTTCGGCAAGTGCAGCTTTTGTTGCAGCAACGGCGTCATCGACACGGAATTTCTTTTCATCGATTTCAGTTTCGCTAGCACCGCCAACTTTAATAACAGCAACCTTACCACTTAGCGCTGCTGCGCGCTTTTCGTATTGTTCTTTGTCGTATTCACTTGTGGCATTCTCAGCCTGAGTGTGAATTTGTGCAATACGTGCCTTTACATCTTTTGCAGCACCAGCGCCCTCAATAATAGTTGTTTCGTCTTTACCAACGATTACCTTGCGTGCGCTACCAAGCACATCGAGCTCCGCACTTTCAAATGTAATACCCCGATCCTCGCTAATAACAGTTGCACCAGTTAGAATTGCGATATCTTCAAGGATTTCTTTGCGGCGGTCGCCAAAAGCTGGAGCCTTAACGGCTACAGTATTGAAGACACCCTTCAGCTTGTTGAGTACGAGTACACTTAAAGCTTCGCCTTCAATATCATCGGCAATAAGAACAAGGTCTTTTTTACCTGCCTGAGCCAGTTTCTCGAGCATCGGCAAGAACTCTTGTACGCTTGAAATCTTCTTATCAGTAATAAGGACTGCTGGCTTTTCATATACAGCTTCTTGACGGTTCATGTCAGTTGCAAAAAGCGCGCTCACAAACCCGCGATCAAGACTGAAGCCCTCTACAACTTCGGCTTCCATCTCTAGGCCCTGGCCGGCCTCTACCGTTACCACGCCGTCTTTACCAATCTTTGCAATCACATCGGCAATAAGCTTACCGATACTGGCATCGCCAGCACTGATCGTCGCCACTTCAGCAACACGGTCTTTTTTACCTTCAATACTCTCCGCCAATGTGTCAAGCTGTTTTACAATCTCGCTACCCGCAGCTTCAATGCCCTTACGAAGCTCTTGCGGGTTGTGACCAGCTGCAATCAGGCGGTTGGCCTCTTTAAGAATATTATAGGTAAGAACGGTTACAGTAGTTGTTCCGTCACCAGCCACCTTATTAAGCTTGCTCGCAGCCTGCTTAATAAGTTCTGCACCTACTTTATATCCAAGCGTTTCGTCATCGTTCTCTGGCAGGTCAACGCTTTCAGCAACCGTCACACCATCGTGCGTTACCGTTGGACCACCGTAACCTTTAGCGATAACAACGTTGCGGCCCTTCGGCCCGTAGGTTACTTTCACTGCATCATAGAGTGCTTTTGCTCCGCCAAGTACGCGAGCACGCGCATCTTCATCGTAAAAAACTTTTTTAGCCATTTCTACTCCTCTTACTTTTGTTCACGAGAACCTCCCTACATAGATATAGTTCGATTCTCTTAATACTCGTTAAACAGTAGCTAGTACGTCTTCTTCTTTAACAATCAAATATTCAGTACCGTCAATTTTAAGTTCAGTGGTTGAATATTCTTTGTAGATGATTTTATCGCCTACTTTTATGCCCTTTACGTCTGGCCCGACGGCTTTAACTTCAGCCATGACCGGCTTCTCTTTTGCGTTATCTGGTAGATAAATACCACTTGCCGTTTGCGTTTTTGCGACTTCTCGAACCGCAACGACACGATCCGCCAGAGGTTTAATAGGTGTACTCATGAAATTTCCTCCGTTTTACTTACGTAACTTCATTGTAAATAAAAAAATTAGCACTTGCAAGCAGCGAGTGCTAATTTTTTGTTGTTTTATCTTCTATGCAATTTTTAACAGTTCACCTTTAGTGGCTGCAGGAACGAAGTTACCAGCCTGAACAACGTCGCGAATTCGTTTAAGACCATTATCCAGGTCAATCAGTTTAGCATCTTCACGGTAGAGTTCGATTGTATTAACTTTCTCAAGATCGTCATAACCCACGACTGCGGCTCCAGAAAGCCCGCTTGTAGAAATATATGTTTTAGCCGCTTCTCGGTCGCCGGCGCCACCGTCCACCACACTTCTGCCCTGAAGGCGCAAACCTTCAACAACTGCATCGGCAATGTGTTTTTGGTTTGGCTGGTAAACAACTACGACGTTTCCCATAGTTGGAAGCCAGTCAGCAAGTGCCTTCCCAACATTCCAAGCGCACTCAACTGTGAGGCCCGTCTCTTCTGTACCGCGGATATCATATGCACTTATCAGTTCTTCACTCATTTGTATCTAGTGTGTAGCATTTCAAATAGAAAAACAACCCCAACTCTGCAATTTTAACGCAGCTTTATGCTGGTTAGTTTTTTTGTTCTCGTACATCTTGTACAATACAGGTAATGACCATACATTTCGCCTCACCAGACCAAATTGAAGATTGGGATACACACATTCTCTCAAACCCAGATCACGGCAACGTATTCCAGAGTTATGAATTTGCACAGCAAAAAAGACTGGGCAGCTGGATACCTCGTTTCATCATGGCCGGCAACACTGCTATTACGGTACTGGAAAAACGTTCGTTTGGATTTTATAAGTTATGGTATCTGCCTAAAGGACCAGGTGTTTCAACCATCCGGCAGCTGGACGACCTTCTGCCTGCACTCAAAGACTTCGCACAAAAGAATGGAGTATTTGCCATCAAAATAGAGCCGGAGCTCCTTAAAAAAGAAGAGACGCTCGCTGATCTTATGAAGCTAAGCCTAAAGCGTGTGCGTCCAATCCAACCAAACTTTTCTACAGTTACGCTTGATATTTCGCCAGATCTAGACGTAGTTATGGCTCGCCTCAACCAAAAAGGTCGCCATGCCATTCACCGTGCTGAACGCGACGGTGTCATTGCAAAACGTGTTGAGGCAACCGATGAAAACTGTAATATCATGTACGACTTACTCGCTGAAACGGCTGCTGATTCATTTAACATACGTGACAAGGAATACTATGTTCGCTTTTGGAAGCGATATGCCGAAGCTAATCTTGGGCAACTATTTTTTGCCTATTTTGAGGATAAGCCAGTCGCCGGCGCGTTCGCTCTTATATTCGGCAAAAAAAGCACCTACAAAGATGGGGCTTCAGTGCGAGAACGCACCGCTTATGGCGCAAGTCACCTCCTACAATGGGAGGTTATTACATGGGCAAAAGAGCGTGGAGCAATTATTCACGACCTTTGTGGTGCTCCACCGTCTGATCAGATTAATAACCCCGATCACCCGCATTACGGCATAGGGCGGTTTAAAACAAGTTTCAATAAAGAAGTGACTGACTACATTGGTGCTTACGATGTAGTTATTAATCCAACACTCTATTCACTCTGGGAGAAACTAGGCGAACGCATTGCGCTTCGCCTTCACTACACACTTCATCATGACAGTTATTACTAGTTATTTTTTAGCCATGATTTCACGTACTACGTCACCATCATTCCATGGAAGACGTTCACCATTCACAATACGAAACTGTTCATGACCCATGCCCGTAATAAGCACTGTGTCGCCCTTCATAGCGATTGAAAGCGCCTTAGCAATTGCCTCGCGTCGGTCACCCAACTCTGTGAGTTTAATCGATCCACCAGCTTCTTCTATACCCGCACGAACTTGATCACGAATCGATTGTGGATCTTCACTATAGCTTTCATCATCTGTTAGGACGATCCTGTCCGCATACTTTGCTGCGATACCACCCATAATTGGCCGTTTTCCCCTGTCACGATCGCCCGTTGCGCCGAACACCAATATAATACGATTTTTAGTAATGGTTTTTGCCGACTCAAGCAGCTTATCAAGCGCATCAGGTGTATGGGCGTAATCAACAATGACATCAAACCCTTTACCCTCTACAACGCGCTCAAAACGTCCAGGCACGCCCTCCAAGTTAGCAATGCCTTCAACAATGTCATTAATACTCACCCCTAGCAGATACGCCGCAGAAGCCGCCGCTGTCATGTTATAGATATTGAACTTACCGGGAAGCGCTGTTGCCAACTCAATCTTAGTCTGGTGATCAATAACAATTGTTGCCTCGCTGCCTTTTTTATAAAGTTTGGTGCGGTCAATTCTCGCCTCCGCCTCTTGATTCTCACCATAGGTGATCTTTTGAGCCGATGCTTTGTATTTGTCAAAAAAATCAAACCATTCGTCATCACGATTTAACACAATGAACTTTGGATCGCTAGCAAATAGAATACCTTTTGCCTTGGCATAGTTTTCCATTGTCTTGTGATAGTCCAAATGATCTTGTGTGAGATTCGTCATAACTGCAACTTCAATAGGTACCGTAGAGAGTTTATGCTGCTGCAATGCATGACTCGTTACCTCTAGTACCACATAGTCAACTTTGTCTTTCTTTGCATCACGAAGAAACTGCTGCATGCGCTCAGTAGTAGCTACGGTTGCATTAAGATCGTTAATCTTGCGCTTACCAGCAACCTCAATAACGGCCGTCGTAAACATAGCCGTCTTATAACCAGCTTCTTTTAAGATCTCATTTAAGTAATTACATGTGGTAGTTTTGCCATTCGTGCCTGTCACGGCAATAACCTTGAGGTTTTTTGCCGGATAACCATACTTTGCACTAATAAGTTGCACACGCCCTCGGCGATACACCTCTTCTAGTCCTCGGATCGCTGCCTCTGGCAGTAATTTTCTTACCCCTTTTACCACCTGTTGTTTCATATTCTCATTTTAGCACCGTCTGACTATAATCATTGTCATAATATCTACAACGCGTATATACTAAAATCATAAATATGGGGGGGTCACACGTATATGAAAAAAGTAAGAATCATACTTTTCGCGCTCCTGCTTGGGGTTGTTCCACTACTGGCATTCGCCGGAACGTCCTACGCAGCGGACTTTAGAAACGGAAATAACGTTACAATTCAAAAGAACGAAACAATTGACCACACGCTATTTATCGCAGGCAATAATGTAGAAGTAGATGGAACTGTCAACGGTGACGTTTTCTGTGCTGGTCAAAATATCACCATTAACGCAACGGTGAACGGTGATGTCATCTGCGGTGGTATGAATATAGAGATAGGTGGTGCAGTAAGCGGCAGTGTACGTGCAGCTGGTCAGGTAGTCACCCTTACAGGCACTGTTGCCCACAATGCCAGCCTTATCGGCAATACCGTCAAGGTAGACGTGAGTAGTAAAATAGGGGAAGACCTTCAAACCGCCGGTAATGTTTCAACCATAAATGGAACAATCACACGTGATGTTGATGCTGCCGGCAATACTGTTAATCTTGATGGTATTATTGGTCGCGATATACAAGCTTACTCCGATGATCTTCAACTGCAATCTAGCGCACAGGTTGGCGGCAGTGTTACTTACTACAGCCACAACCAACTCACAAAAGCCACCGGCGCATCTGTCGTCGGTGCAATTACTCAAAAGCAGCCACAAGAACGACAAAAACAAGCAGAGATGAATCCCGTTCCAGGCGTCATCCTCTCACTTGTTATGCTGCTTACGCTATCATTCACCCTCCTCGCCCTCTTCCCGCGCAAGCTTAAAAGTCTTACCGACCTTGCACTCACCAAGCCCGGCACAACTGTACTTATCGGCCTCGCCGCTTGTATTGCTACGCCGGTGCTAATTATTGCCAGCTTTATGACTGTTATCGGTGTGTTCGTTGGACTCACTCTCCTGTTTACCTGGATAATCGTTATGTTGATAAGTGGTGTGCTTGCCAGCTACTACATCGGCCGTCTGGTCTTCATGCGCTCGGCTCAGCACCCATTTGTAGTCATGTTAACCGGCGTACTGATCGTTTCGATTTTACTTATTATTCCTATTGTGAATATCCTCACCGTTATTGCGATCGCTCTCTTTGGTAGTGGCATGGTTATCCGCCATATTTTTACCACTACTTCTACGCCTCGCTACGAAACAATCAGTCACCCAGTAAAGACACGAAAGAAGGCTCTGTAGTATGAATAAAAAAATCATGTGGATCGTAGGAGCTATCATTGTCATCGCCTTAGCGTTAGGAGTATATATTGCCATGCAAAAGACCCCCACAACCTCTTCAAATACAACAAACTCTAGTAACCAGACAGCCGCAGCCACAATAACCTATAGCGCGAGTGGTTTTACACCAAGCTCAACAACAGTTAAATCGGGTGATACTGTCGCCGTTAAAAATACATCGTCACAGGAACTTCAAATGGACTCGGGCCCCCACCCCGCACACACCGACGATACCGACCTAAACATCGGTGCAGTTCCAATCGGTCAAACAGTTACCTTTACGGTCACTAAAAAAGGAACGTTCAGCTATCATAATCATCTGAATCCAAGCGATGAAGGTAGCATAACGATTCAATAGTATGAAGACGATATTCGACCAAAGAAGAATTGTCTCCCTAATACTTAGAATCGGACTAGCATTTGCGTTTTTCTATGCAAGCCTCTCAGCATTCGTATCTCCCAATGACTGGGTAGGGTATCTACCCCAAGTCATCCGAAATATCGTTCCGGGTACAACCATCCTCCCTATTTTCTCGAGTTTTGAGCTGATTTTAGCGGTTTGGCTATTAAGTGGCTGGCAACTCACGTATGCTGCCCTCGTAGCCGCAGCTATGCTCGGTGGCATTGTTATTCTTGACCCGTCTCTCTTGCTTATTACGTTCCGCGATATCAGCCTCGTATTTATGGCTATCGCACTCTACGCTCTTGAACTTGGGCCCCAATCCTCTCCTAAAAAATAACACCACCCCTGTTATTTATGGTATAGTAGAGGAACAATGAACGAGAAAACTGTATCTATCGACCGAGCAATAACCCTTCTTAACCAAGGCTGTGTTGGTGTCATGCCCACAGACACCGTTTACGGCCTCGTTGCTCGTGCTACAGACCCCACTGCTGTTTCTCGCATGTACGCTTTAAAGGAGCGAGACCACAAGCCAGGCACTGTTATTGCCGCCTCCACTCAGCAGCTTATTGATCTTGGTGTCCCCGAAGACCACATAAATAAGGTTAAAAAGTGGTGGCCAAACCCTTTAAGTGTTGAGACGCCGCTCAAAGAGAACCTCAGTTACCTCCATCAGAATACCGGCCGGCAAGGCTTTCGTGTCGTCGCAGATGAAAAAATTCGTGCGATTCTTGAGCAGACCGGACCGCTCGTTACCTCGAGCGCCAATCACCCCGGTAAACCAGGCTCTGTCACGATAGATGAAGCTATCGACTACTTCGGAGACCGCGTGGATTTTTATGTTGACGGAGGAAACCTTGATGGCCGCGCTCCCTCAACTATCATCAAAATCGCCGATGACGGCTCAATCGAAATCATTCGTGACGGAGCAGTAAAAATAAACCTATAGCCCACCTCTATAGGTTTAAATATGGTAAAGTGGTAAAGATGAAAATATTGGGAATCGAAAGCAGTTGCGATGAAACCGCTGCCTCTGTCGTTGAAGATGGACGCAAGCTTCTTAGCAATGTCGTTAATTCGCAGATAGATATTCACGCTCATTACGGTGGTGTCATTCCTGAAATCGCCGCACGTAGTCATATCGAGGTAATAAACCCCGTTATTAACAAGGCGCTAAGCGATGCTGATCTCACCTGGGATGATATAGATGGCATTGCCGTAACGTATGCCCCTGGCCTTGTCGGCTCTCTTCTTGTTGGCACACTTGCCGCTCGAACGCTTGCCATCACAAAAAACAAGCCCTTATATCCCGTTCACCATGTTGAAGGCCACGTATACGCCAATTTTATTACCGAGCAAGCCGAGTATCTAAACCTTACACTTCCCTCTAAGCAGCCTGAGTTCCCTATGCTTGCCCTTATTGTAAGTGGTGGACATTCCCAACTCGTTCTTTTTAAGGGCCATGGTGACTACGATCTGCTCGGTCAAACGCAAGATGATGCAGTTGGCGAAGCATACGACAAGGTAGCTAAGATTCTTGGTTATCCTTACCCTGGTGGTCCCGCAGTCGACAAAGCAGCTCTTGATGGCGATCCTTACAAATATCCTTTGCCAAAAGCAAAACTGCAAAATCCCTATGACTTTTCATTCTCTGGCGTCAAGACAGCTGTTTTAAGAGCCGTTCAACGTGAGATCGGAGAAGATTACACATTCCCTTCTCATAAGCTTCCTGCGCGCTTAGATGAGACTCAGCGTGTGGATTTTGCCGCCAGCTTTCAGCGAGTCTCTAACGAAACGCTTGTTGATGCTGCCGAACGCGCCTTTAAAGCCTACGCACCAAAATCCGTCGTTATTGCCGGTGGCGTTGCTGCTAGTCGCGCGCTTCGCAAAATGTTATCAGAACGCCTTCCCCTTACTATTGAGTATGCCCCTATGTCCCTTTGTACCGATAACGCTGCCATGATTGCAACACTCGGCTATTACTACGCCCAGGTTAAAGAACCTGCCGATCCCTATGCTCTAGAAGTTATTCCAAGTATTTCCATGACAAAGACCGCCTGGAATAAGTCCGAGGAATAGTGCAAAAACCTCGCATAACGCGAGGTTTTCTTTTTACCGTACGTTGTGTAAAAATCAACGATTCTTAAGCTTTTGAAGAACCTTTTTACCTGCCGGCAAAGCCCTTGTCCAGACCGAATAAAGTGGTGAAAGAGGCTTATCATACGTACCCGCCAACATATCCTCATGTGAAGCAAAACCTTGCTTAAAAGTGCTAACGCCATCATTCAAGAGGCCATTAAAGTCGTAGCGCTCAATCCCCCACTTTTTCATCGTCTGAATTACATGCCATTTGAGTGCATAGTTGGCGCGTAGTTGCTGTCCATCATCGTTCATACCACCATAAAGCTCGAACGCCGTTTGTTGACTAATAGTGAGCCATAAGAAGGCGATCGGCCTTCCTCCGGAGAATGCCGCAAAGATAGGCGAAAAATCGCCCATTTTTTCGTAGATATCATGATAATACCCATCGCTATGAATACCAAAGCCAGCTCGCTCTGCCGTCTGTTTATAGATTGTCAAACATCCGTCAAGCTCTTCCCTACTCTTTACCTTACGCACTTCAATAGGCTCACTACTCGATTTTCGAATATACTGTCGAGTCTTTTTAGCCATATCTGCAAGCAGGTTATCTTCTGTTTTAGTTAAGTCAAGAATAAGCGTACGTGGGATAAGAATCGTATTAGAGGTTGGGATCCATCCCTTCACCGGTGGCATCTTTTCCCAGTCAGGCTCTATGGAAATTGCTACAGCGCCATAAATATCCTTTACATATTCAGCCAAAGTATCAAGTACCGCTTCCCTCACTTCTTCGGTCGCTACGGGCCCTCGAGGCACATATACCAATGCTTTAAATGGAAATGGAAGTTTACGAATCAACAACTGTGCTGTACCAATAATTTTATTATCTTCCTTTATAAAGACTCTGCTTACTCGCCAGTTATGTGCCGCTTTTACTTCTCCCCACCCCCAAAGCTGGAGTGGATGGCCATTTCGTGTCAGGACTTCCTCGTCCCATTCTTCCTGTCGCTCACAAGTGTCTACCGATGTCATATTCTCAATTATACACTGTAAAAATATGGTATACTGATAAGTGAAACAAACACGCGAGGAAAAACATTGGAGGACACAATATCCACGTTTTCACAAGAAAACGAAGGTTATAGTTTGTGCTCTTTTTTCACGTGTAAATATCAATCGAAAGCACCCTTATGAAGCTATCCAAAATCTACGACCCAAATCAATACGAGCCAAATATTTACGCTATGTGGGAAGAAGCGGATGCTTTTACTCCAACAGGGAAGGGTGAGCCTTACAGCATTGTTATGCCGCCGCCAAATGCGAACGGGAATCTTCATCTAGGACACGCACTCATGGGAGCGATTGAGGATATTCTTATCCGTTATCATCGCATGACAGGCAAGGACGTTGCCTATATCCCAGGAGCCGACCATGCCGGTTTTGAAACTTGGGTTGTGTACGAGAGGGAACTTGCGAAAAAGGGTCAAAGCCGTTTCGACTTTTCACGCGAGCAACTCTATAGCCAGGTATGGAACTTCGTCGAACAAAACAGAGGCAACATGGAGCTTCAGCTACGAGCACTGGGCGTAAGTGCCAGTTGGAAAGATCTCGTATTTACGCTCGACGAAAAAGTTATCAATACTGTCTTTGAAACATTCAAGAAGCTATGGGAAGAAAAACTCATTTACCGTGGCGAGCGCATCGTCAACTATTGTACTGTTCACCAGACAAGTTTTGCCGATATTGAGGTAGAACATAAAAACGAAAAGGGTAAGCTTTGGAAGATTGCATACCCAATGATGGACAAGATCGGCGAAATTATCATTACCACCACACGTCCTGAAACAATGTTCGGTGATGTTGCGATTGCTGTTCATCCAGATGATGCACGTTACAAAGACCTGATAGGGAAGCACGTCATGCTTCCGCTCACCGACCGCGAGATTCCAATTATCGCTGACGAGTACGTCGACCCCACGTTTGGCACTGGAGCCGTTAAAGTTACACCCGCACATGACCCCAACGACTTTGATATGGGGGAGCGTCATAAACTAGAACGCATCCAGGTTATCGACCACCAAGGCAAAATGATCAATACGCCAGAACAGTTTATGGGTCTTGATATCGAAACGGCGCGTAAGCGTGTTCTAGACGCCCTAGAAGCCGCTGAACTTAGTCGTGGAGAAGAAGATATCGAACATGCCGTTGGCCACTGCTACAAGTGTGGCACTATTATTCAGCCATTTCTTAAAGACCAGTGGTTCCTATCTGTAAAACCGCTTGCAACTCGTGCGATCGAGGCTGTTAAAAGTGGCGAAATTAACTTCGCTCCAGCAACACGGAAGACTGCTCTCATTCAGTACTATGAAAGTCTCCGTGATTGGAACCTGAGCCGTCAGATTCCTTGGGGCATTCCGATACCAGCCTTTCAAAACGTCAACGATCCTGACGATTGGATCTTTGACAATCGAGTCGACGAGAAAACTATTGTTGTAAATGGCGCAACATATTTACGAGATGAAGACACATTTGATACGTGGTTCTCTAGTGGTCAATGGCCATACATTACTACCGATTATCTCGCGAATGGTCCGATGTCACGTTTTTACCCAAACAGCGTCATGGAAACAGGGCACGACATTCTGTATGCCTGGGTTGCCAAAATGATAATGCTTGGCCTCTACCGCACTGGTAAAGCGCCATTTAAGGACGTCTATCTCCACGGCATGGTACTCGACCAACATGGTCAAAAAATGAGTAAAAGTAAGGGAAATGTCATCAACCCGATGGAACTCGTTGCGGAATACGGCTCCGATGCTCTTCGGCTCGGTATTACCGCCTCAAGAAGTGCTGGTCAAAACCAGGCTTTTGCTACCAGCAAAGTAATGGCCGGTCGTAACTTCTGCAACAAGCTATGGAATATTGCTCGCTTTATCGAAGATAAACTAGGCGATAACTATCAGCCACGTGCCATCGAGCCTAAGAGTATGGCAGACCACTGGATTATTCGTCAGCTTAATCAAGCATCCGAAGAGACGGCACAACAAATCGAGAGCTACCGTTTTGCAGAGGCAGGGGAGACTATCTACCATGCTGTCTGGGATGACGTTGCCGATTGGTTTATTGAGGCAAGCAAGATTGAAGAAAACCTCGATATGCTTGCCTACGTTCTCGATACAAGTCTTAAAATCGCACATCCATATGCTCCGTTTGTCACTGAAACTATCTGGCAGTCTCTCAGCTGGCATAAGGATCTGCTCGTCACTACAGCATGGCCAGAGGCACATGTCTTTGACGATATAGCCGCTGCAGAGTTCTCACGCCTGCAAAGCCTTGTCGTTGAAGCCCGTTACGTCATGAGTGAACTGCCGGGTAACGAACGCTATATCATGTTGTACCAAAACGATGCACTCGTAGCTGATAACGCTTCCTTGATTAAGCACTTGGCGCGTCTTAAAGACATTCAGTCTGTCGACGCTCCGCGCGGCCTACGTCTTGCAGCCTCTGGTCGCGAAGCGTGGCTCGATCTTAGTGAGGAAACTCTTTATGAGCATCAGTCAAACCTTGAGACACGTCTTGCGGAGACTCGAGCTTTCGTAAACACCCTCGAAGGTCGCCTCGCGAACGAAAGTTACGTGAAAAAAGCTCCTGAGTATCTCGTAGAAGAATCCCGCAAACAATTAGAGATAAAAAAAGAGCTGATTGACAGGCTTGAAGCCGAACTATCCGTCTTAAACTAAGAAAAATCTTCCTCTAAACCAGAGGGAGATTGTAACTATCAAAGGGATGATGGCCGCGCGCAACGCGGTTCTGCAACACGTGCTTCTTATCGTCGTTTCGAGGTTGAATACGCGGATTGGAGCTCTGTAAATCACGCACCGTCTGTGAGAATGTCATGCGTTCCACGTGGGTATGCGCGTCCCAATTCATGAGCTTGTCGTTTGATGCTGTGTCGGCTACTATCTCGGCCGGAAGAGTAATGGCGGTCGTTGCAGCCCGGTCAACGCGTGTATCATGCAAAAAGATACCACTCGCTGTAACGAGACTGATAACGACGACGGAGATGTTGACAATGTTGGAGATCATAAATGCGATGTGTTTGTTTTTATTGAGGTAACATCATCAATTTAGCATAAGTTTTATAAATTGTCAATTAGGTGTTCTATTCGTGATGGTACGGATGGCCTGCTACTATTTCCTGCGCCCTATAGAGCTGTTCGGTCAATATGAGTCGCACCAGTTGGTGAGGAAAGACAAGGGGAGAGAGTGACCATACAATGTCTGCTCGATCGTGAATAGTCTCATCAACTCCATATGCGCCCCCGATAATGATTACTACTGTTTTTGAAATCTCAAGTGGCTGTAGCAATAATCGAGCTAGGGTAGGGGAGTCAACTAGCCTACCTCGCTCGTCGAGCAACACGACGTAATCGTCAGGTTTAAGGCGCGGCAGTATGCGCTCAGACTCGTCCTGACGTGCTACAAGACCCTCACGAGCGGAGTGTGGTAAAAGCATCCATTCAGTTAAGAACGGACGTTTTAAACGCGTCTCATAGCGTGAGATTCCCGTCTCCACCCAAGGCTCGTGTTTTTTACCGATAGCGATAATTTTAATAGCCATTAAAACCGCAGTTTCTCCGCCATAGCAGCCAATGCGACGTGATCAGGCTCCGACTCCATGTCCTGTGCTTGTCTATACTCTGACACTGTATTAAAGGGAATAAGCTGTACATGAGCATGTGGCACATCAATACCGATGATCTGCTCGCCAACATAGGCAACGCCCAGTACACTGCGCAGCCGAAGAGCCACCTTTTTAGCCGTCTCCATCACAGCCATGTAGTCTTCATCTGTGAGATCCCAGATGAACTGAACCTGGGTCTTAGGTATTACAAGTGTGTGACCGGGGTTAATAGGATGGATATCTAGAAATGCAAAAGTCTTGTCGTCCTCGTAAATTCTGTGCGAAGGAATTTCACCTTTGACTATTCTGGTAAAAATTGAGTCTTCCATATCTCTAGTATACGACAGGTGTATTTTTTCATTCTCTCCTCAGCTACATCTGGTATAATCGTACTGTCTGGAGAGATGCAAGAGTGGTTGAATTGGCCGCTCTCGAAAAGCGGTGAGCCGGCAACGGTTCCGAGGGTTCGAATCCCTCTCTCTCCGCCAGGAGGAATTATCATGACAGAACAAAAACAACATATCAGTAGCGCTACTCAACCACCACAAGAAAGTGGCCTTGCCATTGCTTCACTCGTCCTCGGAATTGTCTCCATGACAGGTCCGGGCTTATTACTGGGCATCCCAGCCATCATCACCGGCACTCTTGCGCTCAAACGGAAGCTAGCAGGACGTGGACTCGCGATCGCCGGCCTCGTTACCGGCATTATCAGTACCGTCCTCTCTCTTCTCTTTGTCGCCTTTATCGTATTTATTATGATTTGGGGTATGATGCGTCCACAAGATTTTGCTGAACCGCAAACACCAAGCCAGCAGTGGGACTCCTCTAACCAACAAGATACGCAACCTTTTGACAGTTCGCGTACATAGGAAAGAAATAATTTAGACGAACTCGCACCCACAGTCGCAACCACTTCCAAAAATTTATAGAAATAAAACAGTAGCCATAACCAAGAAAAAAGACCCATCAAATGATGAGTCTTTTTTCTTGGTACACCCGACAGGATTTGAACCTATGGCCTTCGGCTCCGCAAGCCGACGCTCTATCCAGCTGAGCTACGGGTGCAAAATGCGGTGTCACACACAAAAACGTGCATGGCGCCGCTTTTCGTGTAACTAGAAGGTGCTTTCGACCGCCCAAAAGAGCAGTGAACATCGGCTATTGTACCACGCCCCCCTCTAAAGAAGCAAGATTAGAGACGAAGTTTACGAATTATTCTATCAATAAAATCCAAGTGCAGTTCTTGCATAGGCAAACGAGCGCCGAGCATATCGACAATAGCTTCGCCAGCTTCTTCCGGAAAGTATACAGTGACACCCGCACGAAAACGTTTTGTGGGAATAAGCATAACTGAGTATTCTTGACCGTCATGAATCACACCGAAAGATTTAAAGTCAGCAAAAGGGTAAAGTCTATCGTTTACATGAAGGCCTTGGCGGCTCAACGTGTAATCGAGAAGTCGAGGGGGACGGTGTGAGTACACAAGTAACGCCGCGGCCATAACTGGTACTAGAATAGCAAACGAAATTGACTGCATCCAAAAGATAGCTATACCCATCAGTACAACTAGAACGATGCTAAAGACAACGAACCAGCTGACGTCCTTTTCGTGATGGATATATTCGTGAGCCTGCCATCGTATCGGTTCCATTTCATCACTCTGTGGTGATTCAGTGGATTGAGGCATCTGGGTAGGATCTAAAGGCGTAGACATAGTAACAGGTTGTGCTGCGATTTTCTCGATATTTGCCGGAGGTAACTCATCTGGCGTTAAAGTAACGACAGGTTGCGCCTGCACAGGAGATGGCATAGTAAGACCACCACTAACAGGAGGTTCTTGTGGAGCAGTTTCATGTGGCTGCTGCCACTCTGAAGGATTCCGATCTGGTTGCATACGTTTAGTATAGCATGAGCATATTTAGTTCAATTATTTTTTGCTTTTTTGTTGAGCCAAAACGCCCGAACGTCTATGCAATGTCAAGACCGCGTACGAATCTCTTTTCGCAAAACTACAACGTTCTACCTCGTTAGTTACATTGCATAACTCGTAATTACATAGTATTGTAAACAATACTCACGACTAGGGAGTGTGGTATATATGCCCAGGAGAATTGGGCTGGATGTGGGCGGCGTCCTAACGGACTCACTGCGAAACGACGGTACCGACACCTCGTTTCGCAGTGATAACTTCATGGCAACAAGCGCCGTGCCGGGTTCGCTCGAAGCAGTTGCAACACTGGTGCAGCGGTACGGCGCTGAGAACATCTTCATCATTTCCAAGTGTGGAAAGGAGATCGAGCGCAAGACTCGTCTGTGGCTCGAGGGCAACGAGTTCTATACTCAGACTGGCTTCTGGGTGCAGAATCTGCATTTCTGCCTTCACCGAGCCGACAAGGCGCCGATCGCAGCCAAGCTCGGCCTGACCGACTTCGTGGACGACCATGTCGAAGTGCTGATGTACATGGATGGGGTTGTTGATCTGCGGTATCTGTTCGGCCCGCAGGTCGAGCCGCCACAGACGACAGGACTGATCATCGTCCCCACCTGGTCCGAGACGCTTCGCGCCGTGCGCGGAGCTGCGTGAGAAACCGTTCGACTATCGGTCCAGAGAACAGGTGAACAACCGCTCCGGCCACATGGTCGGACGGTTGTTTGCTTTTTATAGAGCATCAAACCCAAGAAAATAGACCAGACATTTGTCTGGTCTATTTTCTTGGCGGGGGATTATCAGCGAGGTTAGAACAATGATTGAGTCTAACTAGCTCATTACACCTCATCAATGACTTGATGCAACAATTCTCCCCGCACAGACAAAACGGGCATACTCGCGCCGAATGTTCGTACCAAATCAGACATATGCTCAGAATTGCCAGCGAGCCTATCACTCACGACAATACCTGCTATAGCACCACGCGGTATGCCAACCAGGATTGCACTCAACCGCTCAGCTTTTGGAGTATTCTTATCTACCGGAAGATGATTGATAATACCCTCAAACAGTTCATCAGTTCCAGCACGATAAGCATCAGCCTCAAGTAACTCCTGAATCTCAGGAATTGTAGGGTCAACAATAATTCCCATACTTTCACCACGACTCTTTACACTAGGTAAGTATTGCCCTTCCATACGACGTGTTCTCATGCGGGTTGTACTTGGCTCGCTTTCCGCTACCCACTGACCGTAATCAGCGAGGGTTGTATCACCATCTACTCTGAAAAAATCCGCACAGTAGTGCGTCTCAGCATCTTCCGGAATACCAAAAAGCTCACCACTTACAACACCATGAGCAGCAATACTCTCGACTAACTCTAGAGAGAAGCCTGTTCCGTGCACGAGAGTGCCTGTGGGCAAGGTCATATCACCAGCTGCAAGCCTATCACGTAGATCACTATGTAACTGAACTTCACCGAGACGTGCATATTCACTAAGCTGAAAATCTAATATCTCGCGTTGTCGCGGCTCGAGCTCTTTTAGTCCATCCTCCTGGTCACCCTTATACGTGGGTGGCTTGATGGTACTGCCTGGAGCTGAGGTGAGTGTTTCTGACATATTGTGTGATTTTTTGTTTTAGGCGATTTTATATACAATAGCATATTGAACATTTTAAGTCAATGCAGGTAGCGTCTAGTGTCACTTTTTATGCGTAACACCTAAGTGCTCACAAAACAAAAACACCATGCAAACGCATAGTGCTTATGCTTGGCGGAGGAGGGGAGATTCGAACTCCCGCTTCAGGTCTCCCCGAACTAACGATTTAGCAAACCGTCCCCTTCAGCCACTTGGGTACTCCTCCATGCCGGGCTGAAAACTAGAAACGCGTACGTCGTACACCTCACTAGCTGACTTATTGTAGCACATTACAGAGGGGGGACATAGACTTTTTGATAATTTTTTGCTATAATCCGTTTATATGGTCTAAAACCATGGGAGAAGCTTATGAAGCGTAAATTGACTGCCCTCATACCGACATTCAGTCTCGCGGTTGCCACTCTGGCAAGCCTTGTTTTCGCTCCTACAAGTTCTGCCTTTAGCCTTTCTATTATTGACGGCGCAAACTCTGCCCGTGGTGCGAACCAAGCAGTCGATCTTTTCGGTAGTGCTGGTATTTTTACAACAATAACCAACGTGATGCTTTTTGCTGTCGGAGCTATCTCTGTTATTATGATCGTTATCGGAGGTCTTCGCTACGTCGTTTCTGGCGGTAATTCAACCAACATTACCACAGCCAAAAATACGATTCTCTACGCTATCGTAGGTCTTATTATTGCTATTATGGCCTATGCGATCATCAACTTTGTCATTGGCAGCTTTGTTCCTGGCGTTGGCGGCGGCGGAACAAACGTTTAATCAAAACTAATCCTGCAGGCCTCTCCTAAATCACACAACCATCTCACTTACTCTAACTAAGGACATGACCCGTGTTTGCCATAGAAAATACCCTCACAAATGAGGGTATTTTCTATGGCGGAGAGGGAGGGATTCGAACCCTCGGTGCCATTGCTGACACGACGGTTTTCAAGACCGTTCCCTTAAACCACTCGGGCACCTCTCCAGACGAGTGGCTGCAATCTATCCTAACAGATTGAGATCGATTAGTCGAGAGGTAATATGTGGGCATTCTATACCTTCAAGCACGTTCCATGGCCGGCATTATGGTGATAGATATACATGCGAGTTAGCAGGGGAATACACTTGAAGTGAAAAGACACCTGTATGAGCTATTGAAAGTTCACCCAAAACATGGTGTACAGCACGGTTGTTGTAAAACTTATAACTATCAATATTTCTTTACTGAAAAACAGTTTTTTCGCCAACACTTGCAAGCTTTTCGTAAGGGTTACGCGAGTCATATGGGTAACCGAAAGACCATCTCAATTTGTGGCAAACAGTGAAGCTCATAAAATTCCCGATAACGATGTTATATTTACAATTTTCATGTAAAACAGGCTCGATTTTTCACACGTGCAACAGGGGTATGGATCAACTGTCGTCGTTAGACCATCAAACATTGTACTTTTTACGTTTTGCATTACCGTTTTGTTGATTATACGGTAAATGTTAGTTATAATGTGAAGGACGATTTGTCAATAGAGCCTAGAGAAAAGTGGAGGATATCATGGCCCGTAAACAAAATGATGATCTATTGATCGAAGATGAACTCGCTGCCGCGTTTTTGAACGACGATGAGCTCAGCCAAAGTCAGCAAGCAGCACCGCAACAACAAGCGCCTGTAGCTGATGAGAACGCTTGGGAAGAATCAGAAGATGATTTTCCTGGTCAACTCGCTGTTGATGTCTACGAAACCGACGTCAAACTTATCGTAAAAGCACGCACAGCAGGGGTAAATAAAGAAGATCTCGATGTCAGCATCAGCGATGGCATTTTAACCATCAGCGGTACGCTTTCAAGCGGCGATGACACCGATGCCATTAACTGGCATATCCAGGAGTGCTACTGGGGAGAATTCAGTCGCACGCTAGCATTGCCCGTTCCAGTAAAAGAAGATGAAGTAGAGGCAGTCCTTAAAGACGGCGTTCTTACTATCAGTTTTAGCAAGATCAAACAAGAGCAAGCCAAGAAAATTACTATTCAATAATAATTGAGGTTTGAAAATAGAGACTCCCGTAAAAAGGGAGTTTTTATTTTCACTTCAAACAAAGCCATAAAAAATACAGCTTCGTCATTAACGAAGCTGTATTAAGATTCAACGTGTTTGTTTATTGATTGGCTGCAAAGCTAGAGATGACAAAGTTAACCAATGCGTAGGCAAGGATAGCAACAACAATACCCACAATTGCATATAGAATTGTGTTTTTGGCGCTCGTAACCGCACTACTATCGCCACCTGATACAACGTAACGGATACCACCGATAATCAGCATAATGACTGAGATGGCACCAATAACGAAAAGGAGCACATTCGTAATGGTTTTAAAGACACCATTGCTACCAAAGAGGTCAGACTGCTGGTTAGCACCTTGGGCACAGTTTGCACCTCCAGAAAGGCCACCGCTCGCGTCTGTTGTACAGTTAGCCGCGTTAGCAACAGGAGCGCTCACCACATTGGCAGCAGCAGTTACTCCGAGTGCAAGGGCTGGTACGATCAGTAACGCCTGCAGACTTTTTTTGATAATATTTTTCATTGTCATTCCTTTCTTAGGGATTTACTCTCTTTATTTTATATCAAAGAGGGTGATTTTTGTTAATACTTTTACTTGAACTGAGCTACGACAAAGTTTACGATCGCATAGGCCATGATTGCGACTACAAGACCGATCACTGAATAGAGGATAGTATTTTTGGCACTCGTAACTGAGCTACTGTCACCATTCGATGTCGTGTACTTGATGCCGCCGATAACAATCATGACTACAGCAATCGCACCAAGGAGATATAAAAGAACATTAATGATTGTCTTAATAGTACCTCCCAATGAAGTTGCACCACTACCACCAGCAGCATCGGATCCACTACCAATTTGACTTGCGGGAGATGGAGGTGGAGGTGGAGGTGGGGCTGCATCTACATACGATGTTGTGTGAGCTATAAAACCGACAGCGGCAACGATTGATATGACAATGAGTTTTAGTTTTTTCATATTTTCTCCTTTAAAACCAACTAACAACAAAGTTTACGATCGAGTAAGCCATGATGGCGACGACCAATCCGATGACGGAATAGAGGATAGTGTCCTTGGCAGATTTCACTGCGCTAGCATCTCCATTCGAAGTTGTGTAGCGGATACCACCAATAACTATCATGATAACGGCAACCATACCAAGCACGTAGAGTAGAATGTTGATGACCGTCTTAATCATAGAACTGAAGTTATCACCAGTTGATTTACAAACTGCCGAAGAGCTATTACTGCCACACTGACTGAATACATTCACCGCGTAGGTAGGCTGCGCTGGTAGTACGGCAGCCCCCGCACTAGCTATAATACCGAATGCGACAAGAAATTGTTTCCATTTTTTCATTTTAAAATTTCCCCACTATAAATTGTGTTATAACAAACGCCATAATGATAACAATAATACCGATTGCAGCACCGAGTATAGCGTCTTTTCCTCGCTTAACATTGCTCGCATTACCGTCGGATGTCACGTAAATGTAAGCTCCGTAGATAATAACGACAACCGCCAGAACGCCAGCCGAACTGTACACAACATTGAGAATATTATCAAGAGCGCCCGAAGCACCTCCCTGGGGAACTGGAATATTAAGATCGCCAGCATTCAATGTAGCGCCAAGTTGGTGCAATATGTTCCAGTTCATTACTTTATAGCTCCAGAGACGAGGTTAACGATAGCGACAGAGAATATCGAAAGAACAAGACCAATAATTGCATCGGTAATCATTTTTTTTGCCTTTGCCACTTCAGCAGGCTCACCAATACTTGTCATATATTTAAAACCACCGCGGATAATAAATCCGGCAGCTATATACCCTACAAGCTGCAGACACATTTCGATTATGTTAAGGACAATCGTCCAAATAAACGTGGATAGTCCACCCGCATCCGTAGGACTTTTAATATTACAGTTTGCATCAGTTAATCCTTTAAACCATGCAGGAAAGGTGAGAAGAGTATCTGTACAACTGGAAGTTGGACTAGGATTAGGATCAGTAATCGGACGAGCGAGAGCAGCCTGTGGCATAATCATCGTAAACGTAGCTCCCGTAGAGATGGTAAAGACAAGTCCTAATAGCCAATTGTATATTTTTTTATTCATATAGTTCCTTTTTATTGAAAAACTCCACCTGGGACAAGAAAGTTGAGGAGGAGGTACATCGATGCATAGGCAATCACACCAATAGCGACATTTCGAATAATATCTTTTGCTTTTTTTGTCTGCTCAGCGCTATCTGACGAGCTTGCATATAGAATAGAGGCATAGACAATACCACCAACCGCAGCAATACCAACGCCAGCGGTCAATATTTTAAGGATGAATACAAGCAGACCCCAAACACCTGTATCTTGGGCATTGCTACTTTTACTCGCACCTTGCGAACATGAGATAATGGACGTTGTCGCGCCACCACAGGTTGCCGCAGCTGCCGGCTGTGAAATTACACCGCCAATACCCACAATCATACCGAGTGCAACTATGCTACCAACTATTGTTTGTTTTATCTTCATACCTGACTATAAAATACGATAAATAACCCGGAGGTGCAAGCCTCTGACAACACTTAGCATTTAAGCGACGCATAGCGTGTGTAATTTTTCTTGTTTTACATTGACTTTTATGGCATAAAATGTTACCATAACAGAGATATGTGGATGAAGCGAGGCGCTAGTCTGTTCAACAGACTTTCAATCCGGAAACTACTTCTCTTTGTAGCTGCCGTCAGTGTAGCTTCTTTCTCTTATACTTTTATTTCAACCGCTCCAACCTATGCAGCGACAGATGTGACATGGAATGGTGATGCGCTCGTTTACAATCAGCAGCAATATAACAAACAGCCAGACGCACCAGCCAATAACAGCATGGGGCTCCCTACGGGAACACATATTTATTCATACACCGAAGATCAACAAGTGAACACGAATGGTGGCACGACACCTCCACAAAGAACGCACGTCATTTACTTCGACGCCAACACCGATCCAACCAAAGCAACCTCAGCTAAGTACGTTGAATACAATTTTGTGCCTCCGGATCAATTTAGCAGTCCAACCAGCCAACAAACGCTAAGCGTTAGCGTACCTTCCGCAAGTAATAATAAAACAACGAGCTGTGCCGTTCAGGGAATTGGCTGGATTGTTTGTCCAGTCACTAACTTTCTTGCCAGTGCGATGGACTGGCTTTTCAGTGTCTTAAGCGGTTTTATGGTCGTTCGACCAGTCCAGTCAAATTCGAATAATTCGCTGTTCCGAGCCTGGCTTATGATGCGCGATTTCGCCAATGTTGCTTTTGTCATTGCCTTTATGGTCATCATCTACTCTCAGGTTACAAACTTTGGTATTTCAAACTATGGCATCAAAAAGATATTGCCACGTCTTATTGTGGCTGCAGTATTCGTGAACGTATCGTACTGGATCTGCGCAGTTGCAATCGATATTTCCAATATCCTTGGTTATTCTATTCAAGATATATTCATCGCGATGCGTAATAACCTCATCGGGAATGAAGGCAACGGCTGGCAAGTTTCAAGCTGGAGTAGCGTTACAGGTTTTGTACTTTCGGGTGGCACAGCGCTTACGGCGCTAGGTATCGGTACGTACACTGCCCTCGGCGCCGGATTTGGAGCTATTTATATGCTTCTTCCAATATTACTTGGCGTTTTACTTTCTGTACTCGTAGCCCTCCTTGTGATCGCAGCTCGTCAGGCTATTATTACTATATTAGTAATCGTTTCGCCGCTGGCGTTCGTGGCGTACATCCTGCCTAATACCGAAAAGTATTTTAAGAAGTGGCACGAACTCGGTATAACCATGCTGATCATGTTCCCGGCATTCTCCGTAGTCTTTGGGGGCTCGCAGCTTGCAGGCGTTGCAATTATCCAGAATGCCACATCCATTACCATGATTATCCTTGGCATGGCTGTTCAGATCGCACCACTCGCTATCACACCGTTGCTACTGCGTGTTAGTGGATCACTACTCGGTAAGGTTGCCGGTATCGTAAATAATCCTAAAAAAGGCATGGTTGATCGTACCCGTGGATGGGCACAGAAACGTGGCGAAGACCAAAAGGCACGTATGCTGGCGTCTAATCCGTCTCGGCGTAATGTCATGGCGCGCGCGGCTAAATCTATCGACGCTCGTAACCGCAAGCGCGAGGGCTGGAGGAAGGCGAATGAAGCAACGGCTGATGCTAACTGGGAAAATACACACGCAGCGCACCAAATCCACCAGGCCTCCATGCAAGCATCACTCCTTAAGAATGTGGGTGAAGCAACAGCCGAGGCTCAATTTGAGGCTTCTAAACATACTAATGCAGCCATGCAAGATCTAGATATCCAAGCACGCGCGGCTAAGCTTAATGTTGACCTCTCTAAGGCAAAAGTTGATGCGAACTGGGAAGAGCTACGTGCTGGAGACGCACGCAATATGGTTGTTCCAGAAAACCTATCTGTTAGCGCTCTTGCAGACATTGCTCATAGACGCAATAGCCTCGCACAGAACCTCCAACAAGAATCATTCGAAACACGGGCAGATACGCGACGCGCAGAGGCTGCCAAAGCATACCAACTACAACACTACTCGGAAGAACTACAAAGGAATCCCGATCTTCTCAAATACGCCGCAGGTATCGACGCAGGTGGAGAGGCAAAGGTGGAAGCCTCCGCTATCAGTGAGATCACTAAATCCAATGAAGAGACTGTTAAAGCCGGTGTTATGCTTCTTAAGGACCGCGCCAACAAGAGCGGTCGAACTCTTAAGGCGGTTTCGGCAGAGATCGCCACGGAAGCAATTGCCGGTACAAGCACTTCTAGTGCTGCCGAGATTGAAGCGGCCTTTGAAGCTCAGGCCGATGATGGTCAAATTGTAAACCTCGAGAACGCACGTATGAGTAGTAGTGTTGACCAGAAGATGCTTACCCGTGTTTTTGCTCGTAATGCCTCAACGCTTAAGATCAAGGGTGGTTTTCACCTACAGAATATGCCCGAGAAGGATATTGCACTTAAGCCGGTCACCGTAATGAACGCCGCACGCGCCCAGTCACTAGGTGATACTGCCGCAAGTAACATGAAGGATCTTAAGGTTGCCTGGGTTAAAGAGGTTGCCTCTCAAATTAATAACATCATTAGTTCTGGTGATCCTAAAGATCTTTCTAAATCGCTCAACAACGTTTATCAGGCTCTTCACAATCCTCAAATTGCAGCAACTATCGGTGACCGCCGCACTGAGCTTGAAGCGATCGAGCAAGCTCTTTTGGCTAAGGGTTACGTACCAAATCCTAACATCGTTATTTAATAATATAATATCCGTATTCAGCCCGGCTCCTATTGCCTTTTCCATCTTCTTTTCGATGGCAATTTCGTACAAACTTATGCTTTTTTATGCCACCACTGTCCACAGGTGGTAATATTGACTTTTTGTATATTCTGTTTTTAAATATAAATGCCATCTAGCCGTATGAATACACATGAAGACAGGGAGTAGGAAATGGCAACCTGGCAAGAGGCTTTCCAGTACGGACGTGAGGTTGCAGGCTTCCTGATGACAAAGGGAAGGCCAACTGTCCGGTACGCGAACGCCCATGGAACACCCGTCGACGGTTGGCTGCTTTACGACATAGGCACCACCAAAGACGAGGAGGAGTGGCATGGAAGCACCGACTACAAGGAGGTTCACGTCGAAACTCGTCTCATCCTCGACAATGACGGCGTGATCTACGAGTTCACCGTCCTAAGAGTGGGGAATGGCAGACGTGAGTCGAATGGGTTCAGAGTAGTCGTCGAAAAGACACCCAGTGCTCATCCTATTCCTCTACGTACCTTCCAGCCCACCTGGTATCAGTCGCTCAACAGCGATGACATCGTGGAGGCACTTGAGCGCCTTGCCTCCAAGGAGAACTCGGACCCTGAGCCTCCAGCGCCTGACATTCAGCGCAGTGAGAGCTTCAACGAAGGTCCGGTCCGGTCCGAACCGCCGGCAAGCCGCACAGTCCAGCCAGCACAGCCTCGATATGAGCCGTATGTGGAAAAGCCGAGTAAGGAGAGGCCAATTGGGTGGGGGTCTCTGCTTCTACTCGTTCCTTTCCTCGTCCTGGCGCTCATCGTGCTCGTCATCGTGCTCACAAATGACGTGCAGTTTCACTGACTGCACGTAAGCCGTCCAGAATCCGGGCGCCCCCTCGTCGGAAACGACGAGGGGATCACCCATTTTAGCCATATTATTTCAATGCTTTCTAGCCTATATACGCACGCTGTGCGTATTTTCTTACCTCTTTGACAAAACCTACACACACCATATGTAGCGTATATAAAATATATTAGGCCCCTTGCTTTTTAGTAATTTGGGTATATAATAAACATTACAAATCGTTTTAAGTGCCCACATAAGTGCGCGAGGAAACCGTCATTATGACAGAACGAGATTACCAGACCCGACGAATACCACAAGAAGAGCAGCCAGATGTTATTCCTGACTACGTTCCAAAGTCTATTGAAAACGATGGACATGGTTGGCCAACTTGGCTTAAGCGGACAGTGGGCGGCGTTGCCGCTGCTACCGCACTTGCAGCAGGCATTGCGGCAGGAGTAGGTGCCACAAGTAATCACAGTGGTCCCGGTAAAGAAGGGCAGCGTCCTGCAGCGACAGCGTCCGCGACTCCAGGAGAAACAGCATCTACTACGCCATCTTCTCCAGCTGAAACAGCTCCAGTAACCCCAGAGATTACCGCTGATAGTTACGTATTTCGCGAGAAAGGCAATACTTATACTGGCGAGGCGGCATTCGTCGCAGCCGTCCATAAAGAATTCCAAGCTCCTACAGCACTTGATGCTGGGGAGAAAAATCTTCCTGGTATATTGAATGACTGGGTTAATTCTGGTCTCAACCAACAGGAAGTGACTCAGGATGGTATGTATAATATGCAACAAGTGATTGCTCTTTACGATGAGTCATACAGCAAGGCTCTCACAGGGTCTGCATATTCTACTCTAGGTGAGGACATGAAGAGCCTCCACGCGCAAGCTCTTACCGGATATTCATGGACACACAGCCAGCCGCAAAACGAACAAGATTATAAGATGGAAATTACCTTAAACTCCAACGACCCTTGGACTGGCTTGACGACTGATGGGATAACTCACTTCAACACAACCCTTACTGCAACTGAGACATACTCCAAATCGACAGGACAAAATACAAGCCAAGACTTACCTCGAGGTTTTGACATTACCGTTCAAAGCGATAACTCAGATGTGGTTTCAATCTGGGGACCACGGGCAACTTCGTAGCACCTCTTTCGTCATTCATGCAAAAACAGACCTTAGCGCGAGGTCTGTTTTTGCATTTCACCGACTAGCTTTTTCGTTTCTGCTAGTGTTTAATGTAAACATAACTTATATGAAAAGACTAGGTAAAAGCATAAAGGGTTACTTACTACTTGCCGTAGTGCTTTGTTCCATGTTCGCCAACCTTTTCGTCAACTATGCCGAGACTCACGCAGCTGCAGACCCGGCAACACTATATGCAGCTCCGGAAGTACTTGCAGATGCTGTTGCGAGTGAATACCGTACCTCGTTAGCGCTCTGTCTTACATCCAATGGGGGTAGTAACTTGGCAGATGGCTACGGAGATACACTTAGCCCACAACACGCCGCTACTGGGCCATGGTTTACGGACTCAAATGAAGTGCGCCCAGGAATATTAGTTTGGGGGAATGCGGACGATTACATTAGCTGTTACGACATTATTAGTCATGGTGCAGCAAAAGGACTAGGTTTTGCGGACAACGTGACACTCGCCTGCGCAGTGGGACTAGTGCGTACCGATGGCCAAGATTGTCTTACCGATCCGAAACAGAGTGATTTTACCGATAAGAATATCGGCGGTGACAAAAATAAGGTATACGCAAACCTTGATGCACATAGAAAGAATGCCTCAGCACCACCAACTGGTGGCTGGAATGATGCGCAGAAGTACCTCGACGTCATGATGACGATGACTAACTTCTGTAAGGGGGCGCCGATCGCCAACGTCGGGGGGCCACTCGCAACTCCGTCAGTTGCAGCTCAGTATCATGACAGTATCTACAACGTTGTTGATGGTAGTGGTGGTGTAACGCAGGTATATTACAATGTCCCAGATCATGGCAAGAAAGCTATGTTAATGAACTTTCCGGATAACTTTAACTGGTGGGAGGTGTCGTGTGGAGATTTGGCTCAACTTTCGACACAGTACTCATCAGCATATGCCACTTACGTAAAAGCACACCCGCAATCACAAGCACCGGCCCCTACGACAAACCCGAACAATGGTGGCAATGACACTCCACCGACCTGTACTATTTCAGGAATAGGCTGGATTGTTTGTCCGGTTATGCGTTTTATGTCACAAGTAACAGATCAAGCATACGGTGTCGTGAGCGATATGCTTACTACTCCAGCCCTTGATACAGGCACCGGTGGTGCTATGTATCAAGCATGGTCAATCATGCGCAACTTCGCAAATGTGGCGTTTGTTATTGCATTTCTTGTTATTATATACGCGCAGATTACTGGCTTTGGAGTCAGCAACTACGGGATTAAAAAATTATTACCTCGCATCATCATTGCAGCTATTCTCGTAAACGTATCCTACTGGATATGCGCTATCGCTGTCGATGTTTCAAACATTCTCGGCAGTTCACTTAAGGGACTTCTCGAGGGAGCCGGCAAGCAGCTTTACGTCTCAGGACAAGATTTCACTAAAACAGGAAGTCCGGGATGGGATGCGCTTACAGTTGGCATTATTGCAGGCACTGCGGCTGTTGCAGTATTATACGCAGGACTCTCCGTCCTAGTCCCGCTACTACTTATGGCACTCCTCGCCATCATAACAGTTGTTATTGTGCTTACCGCTCGACAGGCAATCATCATCCTCTTAGTAGTTATCTCACCACTAGCATTTGTTGCATATCTATTACCAAATACAGAGAGTTGGTTTAAAAAATGGAGGGAACTCTTCACATCTCTTCTTATGATGTTTCCAATTATTGCAGTCGTATTTGGTGCATGCTCTCTTGCATCTAGTATTCTTATGCAGGCATCAACTACGCAAAGTACAAACCCAACTAGCGGATTTATGGTGACTGTTCTCCATATTATGGCGGCAGGAGTCACTGTTATTCCATTAGCTATCACGCCAATACTCATGAAAACAACAACTGGCATCCTTGGTAAAATCGGCGGCTTTGTTAATAACCCGAACAAAGGTCCATTCGACCGTATGCGTAAAGGCGCCGCTGGATATCGTGAGAATCGTCAAGAATACCGCAAACTTAAAGGAATGACAGGCTACCGCAGTTTGCCAGGAAAAGGTGTTGCCGTGCGGCGATCCTCAGCTCGTTCAGCGGTACTCCAAAACCGCAAGAATGAACTAAAGCGTGCAGACGCTAACTATATCGCAACACTCGCGCAGAATAATCCAAAATTTGTCGGCAAACTCGCGCAAGGTGGAGGCGCTGGCGCAGAGATGCGTGCTCTTGCGGGTGCCGTTAACATCAAAGCAAAGATTGAAGCCGACGAGATCTCAGCGGCAAACGTTGTTATGACGAGTTTAAACGTCAACAGGGAGCAAGCTCGCCAACTTTCGCAAGGCGGTTCTGCTGCAGGTTTGAATGGTGAAGAGCCAGCTGTGCGTATTGCGGCTATGCAGCGCGTTATCAACTCACACGACACCGATGGCGTAAACGCGCTTCTCGACTCCGTAAGTAGTGGAGGTATGAAGGATGACAAACTACGCATTGCCTTTGCTGATAGCTTGGCATCATCTAAAGAAAAACCGGCATACGTTAGTCAAAGCGCCCTTAACGATATTCGCCAACATGGAAACGACAAAATCGACCCAGCAACTGGCATGCCTCAGATCGATCCGACAACGGGCGATACTGTAAAAGTTTCTGCTCAAAATAGTACGCAACTTGCTGTAAATGCAATTAATAATAATACATACTCCGTTGACAAGATCGCAAATGGTGACAAGGATGAGCTTAAATTTGTTGCTGGCGTAGCCGCTGACCCAGCTCACACCACAGACAATACAAACATCAGCAAAAACGCCAAAGAAGCACTTACAAATTCACGTTACGCTGGTCAAGTCAGCAAGAACAAATCAGAGGTCGAAGACCTCAGTATGCTTTAGTCGAGTATCATTCAAATTTACATCGTCTAAATGTTATACTTAAGGTTATATGGCCGTCTATAAAGTACCACAAGACGTTGAAGCTGATGACAAGCTGATTGGACCTTTCAGTTTTCGTCAGTTTATTTACTTGATCATCGTCGCCATCTCTATTGCGATAGGATGGGGATTGAGTCGGCTATTTATCCCTCTCGCAATTATTCCGCTTCCAGTCGTGGTGTTGTTTGGGGCACTCGCGTTACCGCTCAAGAAGGACCAGCCCATGGAAATTTATCTAGCCGCCGTTGTGTCGTTTTACCTAAAACCGCGCAGACGCCTGTGGCAGCCAGACGGTATACAGTCACTCGTTGAGATAACAGCACCCAAGGTGATTGAGATAAAACGCGCAAAGGATTTATCTGAAACAGAAGCGCAACAGCGACTATCTTACCTCGCCAACATCGTTGATACCGAAGGGTGGGCAGTCCGCGGCATCGACACTAATAGTGCGATGCAGAATGACGCGTACTATGAAGCGCAGCAACAAGAGGATGTGCTTGATGCTAGTAGCGGCGTTGCGCAATCTTTTGATTCAATGATTAATCAGTCCGATGTTCGAAGGCGTCAAGAGATGATTGAACGCATGCGTCAAACTACTCAAGCTCCTACGCCTACAGCAGCTATTACACCACCAACCATAGACCCTTACGCGAACCTTACCCCCGCAGTTCCAATCGTGGATGAGCCTCGTTTAACATACAACCCATACCCAACATCAATTCACCAGTCTGTTATTAACCCACTTGGTACAAAACCTCAATCTGAGCAACCTGCACCCGTAGCAGCTATCCAACCGAGTGTTCCTCCGGCACCAGCGCCACAAGTACCGCCAGTGGAAACAACCACTAGCGAAACTATAGTGTCGCCTGATATAATAAACCTTGCAAATAACTCCGATTTGTCGATAGAGACAATTGCGCACGAGGCAAACCGCATCCACCAAAAGGAAGAAAAACTTCCCGAGGAAGAAGTTGTTATCTCGTTACGCTAAACCTTATTAACTAGAGGCAGGAAAGAGTGGGAAGTGCCACCAATTAACCAACAACCGCAAAATGCGCCAAGTCTACCGCAGCAGCCAAATCCTGCTATATCCAACATGCCTGCGCAGGGATTTCCTCATGGACCTATGGGCTCCCAGCCAGCAGGCGTTGATTCTCCTGCCGATACACCGAAACCACCGGTCCAACAAAATACGACACAGAAC